>Ga0209191_1000136_pt1 | contig 59277 bp, 99 predicted proteins | sample S_130626_EF_Meta_FD_187320 | JGI IMG/M metagenome (GOLD analysis project Ga0209191, IMG submission 187320) | Freshwater microbial communities from Lake Simoncouche, Canada to study carbon cycling - S_130626_EF_MetaG (SPAdes) (version 2) | ecosystem: Environmental > Aquatic > Freshwater > Lake ...
CTAAAACTACATAAATCTTACCTTGTTCTCCCGTTACGGGTAACGCTCCGAAAGTAGCAACCTCTATTATATCGTCTACAAAGCTAGGTAATTGACTAGAAGGTACTAAGCCTCCTACTAAATCAGCTTTTACATTTAAAACGTTTTGTAAGTCGGTTTGATTAGATAATGTTCCTGTAATTTGCCCCCAATTAACCCCGAAGTTTCCTACTAAAGAATTGATATTAATTTCTACAACGCTAGGAGTTACGTTAAGAACTATGTCCTCACGGTTATCTATAATATTGACATCTATTACATCATCTGCACCTTGTGAAGTAATCTGTATTAAATTAGTTGTTTCGGTAACTATGATGTCTACAATATCTTCCATTTCTTAGCGTGTTACTTCTGGTGTTACATTAAATCCCCCTTTTACGTATGTCTTTACTTCGCCACTAGCTAAAGTAAATTGAATATCGTAAACGTAATTGTAAACTTCAATGTCGATTATTTGAGCGTTAATTTTGAATAAACCCGAAGCTGCGGTCGTGATTGTGATACCAGCCGAGCCTACGGAAGTAAAAGAAAGAATAGCACTTGTATCGCTATAATTCTTTCTAAGTTGCATTCTAATAGTCGCACCCGTTAGGTTTATTGCCGTTCCGTTCTTTTTGACTTCAAAGGCTACCTCGTTAAAAGTATCGCCTTTTGTATGCGTGAAATTAAGAGCCATTTTCTATTTTGTTAAGGTAAACCTTTAGTTTTTTAATATTTGCCTTTTTAGGCTTATAAGTACCAGCCATTGAAGTCAGCTTTTTTGTCGGGGAACATATCTGCATTTGAGTTCGTGTTATATTCTGGATAAGAAGACTGGTTAAAAGACATATAATCTACAAATCTACGAGTGTAGTGTTCAGCTATTGAGCGTTCCTTTTCTACCAAGTAATCTACTTCGGCTTTATCTACGTTAGAGCTATTCTCGCTATTGTGCTTAAATACTCCTTTGTTAGCTATCGTGTAAGCTGCAAACGGTAAGAACTCAACCATAGACCAATGGATAACCATAGGCTTAATATACACGTTTAAAAGCATCGTGTAAGGGTTAGTTAAGTTAGCTGCTACAATACCATCGTTAATCTTGTTAAATAGCTTAGTTCCTAGATAGCCTTGAATATGCGTATCTTGAGCAACCTTTACCCATTGAATAAATTTATCGACATCAAGGTTACCGCTAATAGCAGTAAATTTAACGATATCATCACGACTTACAAATAATGCTTGTGCCATAAGTGCTTATATGCTAATTTGTTCTTTATTCTCCATACTATTGTACTATTAATACTATATTGTATTCCTAATTTTCTATTTGACAATTTAGAGTTATAAATATCTAACGCTTCATTATCTTTTAACTTTGTTTTTATTAACCTTAATTTAACTGCGTGTATGTTGTTTTCACTACTTGTACACCATTCTAAATTTTCGGCTCTATTATCGGTTTTAAGACCATTAATATGATTAACTAATACGTTTGTACTATTATTAATAATAAACGCTTCAGCGACCAATCTATGTACCCTAAAATGGAATATATTTCCATCTTGTTTTAGAGTACATCTAAAATAACCATCTTTGCCTAACCTAACTTTTTTAGGTTGCCCTTTGTACTTTCTTGTAAAACCTTCTACATAATGTTTTACAATTCTATCTACACTTCTTAAATTACCTAGATTTGAAATTTCATATTGAGCTTCAAATCCTTTAATCTGTTTCCACATTTCCATATTTGCTTTTTTTTACAAATATAACTAATATGGTTACACTATGCAACTACCTTTGTAATTACATATCGTGAGGCGCAATGTACGCTCTCTTATCTACCGTTGGTAATATTTCGCCAGCCTTTCTAGCTTGTGCTGGAGTAATTTCTACCGCTCCTTTTTTGCGTGGGTCTGTAAAACGCTTATAGGTTTCTCTAGTCCAAAAGTGTTTACACGTTCCAAAGTTATAAGCATCGCTTAATTTACCGCCACCTTTCCAAAGAAAAATATCATAAGGAGCATCAGGGTTAGGGCTCATACCAAAACCTGGATTTACGTTCTTATCGCTCATTTTATCTATATCTTCTTTACGATATAGTTTATTCATTTGCATCATTTTTTTACAAAAATCACGTTGTGGATTTGAGTTACCGCTATAACGATAGCGACTAGCAAACAACTTACCATCCAAAGAAGATTTTAAATCTGGTCTAGCCACCCCAGTGGACACGCTTGCAAATTCCAAAATCTTAGATAATACCGATTTTTTAGGATTGTTTAATAATTCTAATTCAGCATCTAACTTTTGTTCTTCTTCTAAACTTTCAACTACACGAGAATCAACTAACTCCCATTCGTTTGGGTCTAACTCTTCTCCAAATGATTCTAGCTCATCTAAATGAGATGATAATTTTACACCTGTTTCTTCTTCAATTGCCGCCGCATCCATTACTGGGTTCTGGTCAATAAACTCTAAAGGTTGCAAAGTCTTAAAGTAAAGATTTAAGCTAATAGAATTGTAAGCTAAAATTTTATCTATAGCATCTAAAACCGTACCTTGCTTAGGTCGGATAGTCATATTATCAAATAGAATAGAAGCGTTCTTTAACTCATCAGCATTAGAACTAAATCCGTTGCTAGAAGGAATACCAAAAAGTAAACCACTTGTTACGCTATGTCCTAATAAAATTTTACCTCTAGATTCTTCACTCAAATAAGTATAGTGAGCTGGAGCATCATTTAAAGGTACATTGTCAATAGTAGTTTTCTTAGTCTCATCGCTATTAAAAGATACTACAATCTTAGCACCGCTTGCACCTGTTAATTTACGCTTAACATCCGCAGCTTGTAAAGACATTTTCTCTTCGTCAGGTACTCCGTTATTAAAGTTAATAACCGAAGTGGGAGAAAATCCGTTTTGTACATCGTTAATTAAGTAGTCCGCTATCTCTTCTTCTAATTGAGTATATGGTAAAGCACCGATATAATCTACGTTAGAATAGTATTTTTGTCCTACGCTATAATCACGAACGCTAAGAATCTCTAGCGTTTTATCGCCATAACCAAAAGCTCCAATACGTTTAGGAGGGAAGTTTTTTACATCTGCCCAATTATCGGAATAATAATAACCAGTAATTTCTCCGTACTCATTACACTTTTCCGCTCTAATTAATTGAGCTGGTGCGTGTTCGATTCTTACAATAGCGTTTTTTGCCTTGTTGTAAATTACTTGGAAGTATCCTTGACCTAAAAGCTTATAGTCCGTAATTACGCACTTTAAGACATCGGGTCTAAATAACATTTTCATTTGAGCGTACTCGTTCGGCTTCTTATTTGAATCCGTAGCATCTAATCCACGACCATAGATTAATTTAACAATAGAATTAATAATCGAGTTATTTGTAGTCGAGTTATTATATCGCTTAATTAAATACTGAAAATAGTCATTGTCATCGCCAAAAGTAACCCAAGCTTCCCTGTTAGATTCTACGGATTGCGGTGGCTTATGAGATTCAAAATTAAAAACGTGAACGTTACTCATAGAATATTATGTTTTGTTCGTTTTGAACATACTCGCCTGTATTGACTGAGTAAGTCCCGATTGTTTGGTTAGTACAAAAAACCTTATCACGATAGATTAATTCGTTATTTTGTTGAATAACCATCGTATAAAAATGCCCTTCTTTTAAAGCTAAAATCTTTGAGAAAGTTAAGTAGTAAGAAACTTGAGTACAAGTAATTGAATACTCGGTAGTAACGTTAGTTGTTTCGTTAGTTAAAAATAGCCTATTGCCCGCATTTCTACGAGTAGGTACAAATTGCACCGTTTGAGCCGTACCGATTTCTTTTAAAACTATCATTATAGTATAAACGTTTTTTAATATGTTTTGTTTCTAAAACGAAAAAGGGTAGGACATCAGCCTACCCAGTTTCAAACTCAAACAACAAAACTAATTAAGAACCTGAAGTTACGGTAAAGCCCGCAGCCGTTAAGGTAGTCGTTAAGAAGTTAGCTGGAACTTGCTCTTGTCCGCTAAGAACTAAAGTGTATCCGCTTAAATCTCCCATTGCAGCACCAGTTACGATAGTACCGCCAGATACTTCCATACCGTTCTTTAAACCGCAATAGAATAAATTTCCATTGTTATCTTCTACGATAACTTGAGGACGAGTATAAGCCAAAAGCTTAATTTGCTTATGATCTACAATCGATAACTTTTTTAACGTTAAGTTTAAAGTTTGCTCGAAAAACGTAGTTCCGTTTTCACGAGATGAGTTAATAGTTTGCTCGAAAGAACTATTACCTTTTAAGTCGTACTTAAATGCTATTGGAGTACCAGCAACCGCAGAGATTGCATCGGTATTTGTAGCATCGTAAGTAACTCCAGTTGCATCGCCCTCGTTTACAAAGTACACGGATTTTAATCCTCCCGTACTTGTTTTGCAAGGCTCAATTCTTCCTAAAGAAATATCACAAGGCATATTGATTAATTTAAAATGTTGAAAAATAAGCACCCCGAATTAACGAGGTGCTCTTAATTGCTATTAGTTAGCCGAGTTAGTGATACCGTAAGTAACGATATCTTCAACAGCACCGTATTGAACGCCAGCAGTCATTCTCATAACTACTCTGACATTCTCACTGCCATCTACATCTGCCATATCAATAACCTTAACGGAAGAAGAATCCATATCAGCTAGAACACCAGTACCGAAGTATAAGTTATCCTTGATAGTAGCGATTGCTTTGTTAGAAGCTAAACCGTTTGCTACGAAGATTTTAACACCATCGAAAGAAAGAGAACCATTGTTATACCATTGAGTTCCCATTGCGTTAGAACCGTTAGCTCCTAAACCTGATGCACCAAAACCACCTAAAGCACGAACATAAGCACGAGCGATATTTTGAGATACATAAAGGTAAAGACCATCGTTTCCGTAAAGAGCTGCAGGGATCGCATCAACAATCTTGCCTAATTCCGCAACTACGTTAGCTGCAGTTACAGTAGTTCCAGCAACCTCATTGGCTGCAGGTAAAGAAGCATCCGTAGTTAATAAAGTAACGAAACCATCGAACTCGCCAGCGTTAGCAGTAACACCAGACCAAATGTTAGTCTCATTCTTGGCAGCAACTTTAGAAGCTACGTGAGCTACTAAGAAATCAGCGAAAGAAGTTGGAAGAACATCAAATGCTGAATAACCTTGTTGAGCTGATAACCAGTCCGAATGAAAGTCTTTTTTGCATAATTGTAAATTTACTTGAAATTCCTCTGGAGTTAAAACACGCTCCGTTAAAGTAACCGTAGAAGTTGCATCAAAATCACAAGAAGCATTTTTTAAGATTGCATCCGTAGAGATTTTCTTGATAACTTCTTTGTACTTGATACCTGGTTTAACCATAATTCCACCAGCGTCGATAGTTGGGGAAGACAAAAGAGCTGCAGAGATAATTTGATTCTTAAACTCGCCTGCATAAGTAGTTGTAATACTGGTCGTAGTAGCCATTTTTTTTAAATTTGTTTGTTAATTATTTTGAAAAAATTCTGTTAAATACTGAGTCTTCAATAGAAGACACTTTGTTTTTTGAAATTCTAAATTGCTTTGGAGCGATTCCCGCTTCTGGATTGTGTGCCAAAGGTTGAGCACCTTCTTCAATAGAAGACATTTCAACTTTTAACGATTCGTTTTCCGCTTTTAAAGCTTCGTTTTCTTCTTTGATAGATGAGAACTCTTGACGTAATTTCTCGATCTCAGCAAAGAAAGTTTCTTTAGAAACCGATTCCACAATACGTTTAGCCTTTGGAGCTTCTTCCGACATCTCTGGAGCTACAACTTCCGCTGGTGCTTCCTCAATCATTGGAGCTTCTTCCTCAACCTCTTCTGGAGCAATCGAAGCGATAATACCTTCAACCGCTACAACTAAAATGTTTCCATCTTCAAGCTTGTACTCGCCTACGGGCATAGGTACAATTCCATCAGCCGTTACAATTCCTACCGAGAAATCAGGTGCAAACTCTTCCGCTTCGATAACGGTAATTCCGTCTTCTAACTTCATTTGCGCAAGCTTAATCTCCATAGAAAGAACTGCCTTAATCTTGTTTAATTTGTTCTTGTATTCCATATATTTATTTAATTAATTACTAAATTTTTGTATAAAGCTTTCTAAACTTTACCGATAAATCTTTTAAGCGTGTTACTAAATCAGCTGCAGGCTTAAATCCGTCAATACCTTGAGCAGATTTTTCATCTCCACCAATTGCGCTAATTGCATCCATTATAGCTACTAAATCTCCCTCAGAAGAATTAGCTCCCGCTAATACTTGGTCTAAAACACCTTGAAAGGTTGCGTACTCTTTTCTATAAGAACTATCTGCTGCACCCATTTTTAAAGAAGCCTTTGCAAGCAAATCGTCTATTTTTTTAATCTCGCTTAATATTTGAGAAGGTTTTTTAGCAAACTCGTACTTTTGAGATGCTAATTCTGTTTTTGGGTTTGAGAATAATTTCTCAAATACTTTTTTGTCTGTATTCATTATATATTTATATTTAGTTTACACTTACAATAACTCTCGGAGTATTTGTATTTACGACCGTTGAAGCAACTTGACCAACTAAAGCCCCGATCCCTTGATTAATTAACTCCCCCTTACAACAATCTTTTGAGTAAGTTCCGTCTTGACAAAGACAAGCTCTAGACGAATCCTGAGGACTATTATTCTTATTTGCCATCGCTTAAAATATTAATGATTTGGTTAACTAATTCTTGCTCCTCTAATTCTTGTAAAGACATCTCTAATTTATCAGCAAAAAAACCTTCGATAGAAAAACCTTTATATTTACCTTCCTTAACATCACCCCAAACTTTGTCATCTTCTATTTTCATAGATATCATCCAAGTTCCCTTTGGTAAACTAAATCCGTATTGTTTAGATTTGTCCATATCGGGGTTATCTATAATCCAAGATTCGACCACCGTAGCACCATCAAATTTAGATTTGTGTTCTAAGGTTGCGTTTGATTGGTTACCATTCTTTAAGAATAACTCGCTCGCTTGCTTAACCGTAGCCTCGCTAAAGAATACATAGAACTCGTCTTTGCCATTCTTACGATAGATTTGCTTATTAGGAATAAGAGCTGCACCCATAAGGATACGCTTCTCCGCATCTACCTCCGCTAAATCCATTTTATACTCTTTATTCAATGCGATAAAATTCTCCTCGATCGCTGGTGCATCTACCAAGCTTACCGCATCAATTCCATCTAAATCTTTCTCGATTATTAATTCGACAATTCTCATAGCCTATAAACGTTTATATTAATTTTTGTTACATTTTCATTTTAACCAAGACTCGAAGTCTTTACAATATTTCTATCTAAAGCTTGTTGAGTTGTAATATCTTGAGATACTACGTAAGCTCTCATAGGCTCTTGAGGCTTGCCCAAAGTTTGCGCTAATTGATTTACTCCGCTTACTCCTACTACATTAAAAGAAGGTGCGGAACTTGTAGCACTCGGTGCGGTATTTTCGCCACCGCCTCCGCTTCCTACGTTTGTAGAAAGAATATCTTGTACCGATTTAAAACCAATCGCTGCGGTAGTAGCAATATTTGCAAGCTTAATACCAAACTCGAAAGGAGTAACGGTCTTAGTTGCAAGTTCCGCTGTAATACCTTGATAAGTATTAATTAAAGCCGAAGCTACCGCAAAGGCTTTACCCTCCGTAGAACTTTGCTCAAATAAACCCGACATATTAGAAAGCGTTTGGCTAACCATTGCTATCTTTTGTTTATTTAATGCTTGTTCTTGTTTAAAAGTTTCCGTTGCAATCTTGCGTTTTTCTTCTTCGCTTATTTGCGTAGAAGCTTGAGCTAAAGCGTTGTATTGCTTTAAAGCCTCTAGCTTCATAGACAAAGAGTTTTGCTCGTTTGAAATTTCTGCTTGTAAGCGTTCGCTTTGCTTTGAATAATTATAAGTAGCTATCTCATCTTCTTTAGTACGAATAGAAGCGTTTAATTCTTGCTTCTTAGTATTAAATTCATTTTCCGCATCTATTCTAGCTTGAGTACCTTCTTTGTAAAGTCTTACGTTATCGGATAATCTTTCTAATTGAATTGCTTTTTCTTCTTTTAAATTAGCTAATTGTGCTTTTAACTTTTCGTCTTCATTTTTTATTAGTTCCGTACTTGCTTGCTTTTCCGCTATTGCTAACTCGTCTATACTTTGAATTTGAGTCTTTTGTAAATCAAGTCTTTCTTTTATTAAAGCATTACGATTGGCATCTTGTTCAGAACGTAATCCTTCTATTTGTGCTAAAACTCCATCTGCGTTAGCTAAAGCATTTATTAAAGCTACTTGATTTTCAATTGAATTATTTTTGTTTAAATCAGCTTGAGCAGAAGCTACTTGAGCTTGTGCTACCGCTTTCATTGCTCCTTCTTGCTTATTTAAAACTTGTAATAATTTATCATTTGCTTTAATACGATCTTCAATAGAATTTAAATCGTTATCTCTTGCTTGTCTTAATTTTTCGGCTTGTCTATCGTATTGCTCAACTAATCTAGCTTGTTGAGCTGCAGCAAGCATAGCATTATTTTTAAGTTGAACTAATTTAACGGCTGCATCTAAGACTTTTTTACCGTAAGCTGTTAATCCAGCTGCAGCATTTTTTATTGTATCCGTTGCTCTATCTACGCTATTATCTACGCCAGTTAATACATCTACCGATTCTTTACCAGCTTTTTTTAGGTTATCTAAGGCTGCAGAAAAATTACCACTAAACAATTCCTTTAAAGCTCCACTTAAATATCCTAGCGTATCAAGGAATGAGTTAAATCTCTCTATTAAATTCTCCTTAATTGCATCTCCTAATTTCTTTAAATTCTCTACTGGATTCTCAAATACATCTTTGAAAAAATCAATTACTTTAGGGAAATTATCAAATATGATTTTTATTAAATCATTAAATACAATAGAGATTGCTTCTAAAGCGGTATTAAGAATATCTACTACTTTTTGATTCTTAGATAGCACCTCTTTAAACATATTGAAAGCTTCCATTACAAGCCCTATACCAAGTGCTTTAATGGCTAACCCCATACCTTTAAAACCACCAGCTAAAGCTTTGATTCCTCCTTCGGCATTCTTAGTAGATTTACCAATATCTTTTACGGCTTCTTGGGTTTCCTCAAAGCTGTCTTTTAAATCATCTACGTTTTTAGTGACTTTTTTAATGTCATTCTTTAACTCTAACTCTATTGTGATTTTTTCCATTGTCTTTTTATTTGCTCAAATGCCATTTTAAACGTTTTGGGAATCTCGAATCTTCCCTTTGCTATTTCTATGTTTTCGCTTTGGTTATAGTGCGGTAACATATTAAGCATATCTAATATTTGCTTTATCATATCGTTCTAAAATCGGTTAGTAATTCAAATTGAACTTCTCCGCTTGTTAGGTCGGTTGTGAATTGGTTAATAGTATAACGTTTATCTCTAATAATTACACGATCGTTTACCTTTAAATTAGTCAAAAGGCTAATAGGTAAAACCGCCTTTAGTTTAAATATCCTAGACTTAATACCAAAAATATTATTAAGGTAGTTTGAATAGTAGTTATTAAATAACGATTGATTTTCAATAGCAAGAGTATAAGTAGATTGTTCCGCTCCAAAATTTAGCGTGTAATCTACCGCACTTATTAAGGTATCTTGACCAAATATATTAGCCGAAGTTACGCTTGCCGTAGAAGTACCATCATTAAATTTATAAGCCGAAACCGTTTGCGTTGATCCGTAATCGTAAAGAATAACGGGCTTAGGAATATATGGAATATAACTAGGCTTTAAAGCATACGCTACTTGTAAGTTAGTGCTAGTAAATTTAGTTCCTAGTATTGTTTCAAACGGAAGTTCTACGGTGTATTCTTCTCCATCGTTATCTAGCTCATAATACAAATCCCCATAAGGAACTTTAGAACGAGACATAAATTCCACGTTTAACCACGATTCCGCAGGTTGATATTTAAAGTTTACCTTCTTATAAGCCTTGCTCCGTTCAATATCGAAAACATCGTTTACTATGTATTGCGTTATATCTCTAGTAGTTCCGCTTGCATACCAGCCCTCTAATTGCTCAATTCTAAATACTCCACTTACATCCGAATAGCAAGTAAGATTAAACATTTTAAGAATTCCGCTAAAGAACTCCTCGATAGTCATCTCTGGCATATATTGATTTATAGCCATTGTAGTCGTAGTAGTTTGCGTAGTACTTTGCGTTACGGTTAAGTCGGTTACTTTTGTATACGTTCCCCCTATTAAAGTACCCGTTTCATAATAGTATACACTTGTAAACGAAATCGCTGCCGTGCTTGCAATATAAAACGTATAAGCTCCCGATTCCTCTAAAGGTACTTCTAAGTACATTGGAGTAATTTGAGTTAAATAGCTTTGCGTATTAACTACAACTCCATCACGATAAACATAAAAGAAAAACTCTTGTGCATCTTGTCCGATACTAGGAACGCTAAACGTTATTGTTATGTTTGACTTAAATTGATATTCGGGTAACGTAGGCTTTACGTAGTTAAGCGTATCGCTAAATACGTTAAATATTCCTTGCGTTCCAGTAGTTGAAGTATTAGTTTGAAAGTTAAGCTTATTAGCAACCGTTTTAAGTTCAAATGTTTCGCTATTTTTTAACCATAAAAATGCTCTAGTAAATCTTGCATCACTTAAAAACGCTCCTTCAAATGTTACCCCAAGACTAGAAGCTATCGCATCAAATACACGCTTTACCCTAATCGCTGGGAATAAATCCGTATGATAAATAGGGGTAGCCGTTTGCGATATATCCCAAATGCTCCCCGCTCCGTAACCCCAAACATTCTTAGAAGATATTAAAGGAAACATTACATCGTTACCAGCCCCACCCGTTACACGAGTTTTTACAACCGTTCCCGTATAGCTAAAATTATATGCACTTAAATCTAAGTCTTTTAAAAACTTGCCTCCAAAGGCATCCTTTAAAGATACAAGAGAACCAAAGAACGTAATTTGATAGTTATCTATTTTACCATCTTTATAGCTTGCTTTCTCTAATTGAATTTTACCTTTACGAAATGGAGAATAATCTAGTTCTATATACGCATTCTTTCTCGTTCTAGCGTCGAATCCATTGTCTAACGAGTTCTCGTACCAATGCTTAAAAATTCGGTTGTTATACGGAGTCGCTGGAACGGTAAACGATTGGCTAAAATCCGTAAAGACTTTAGATATATCATTAACGTTTTGGATATTACTTGTAACGCTTATTTTTTCGTCATCAAATAGCTCTATCCTTTTAGGTTCGTTAGTAGCATCGTCGTAAATATAAAGTAGAACGTTAATCATTAAACTACATCGTTAATAAGTGAGAATGCGTAATCAAATTGAATCTCGTAATTTATATTCTTATCCTTTAGGCTAGTCTTTAAATCGGTAGCTGTAGTCTTAACTTCTACGGGTACTCCATCTAAAAGGATCGTCTCCGCTAAAAGCAAGTCTTGTATAAGCTCGTTATAATTTTCGGGAATCCAACCAGTGTTCAATCTTACGCTTTGGCTACCATTAATATTAAACGATTTTGTTTGCGCTCTAGCTACGTTATAATCTACCGCATCGGGTAACAATTTAAACGTAGTACCCATCGTTTGAATAGCGTTCGTTTTGGCTTTAAAGAAAGTTAAGAATTGCCAACCGCCATAACGGTTAATAAATTGGCATTGAATTGGGTTATACTTAGGCTCACAAATAGGAGTAACTAAAATTTGAGCAATAGTATCCGTATATTCTCCCGTTGGCTTCCATAAAATAGTGCAAGTATTACCTTTGTCGTATTTAATGCTAGTCGTTCTTAATGGTATCTTGTAAAGTTTTGCGCCATCTCTAGCTATCGTAACTATAACCTCGTTTCTACCTCTTAAATCCTTATAAGAAACTTGCAAAGAAGCTGGACTAATATTATTAGCCCAAACGTTAATATATGGATATTGCGCCTCCGCAATTCCTTCCTCGTAAAAATACTCAAGGCTTGTATTAGCAAGAGGCAAAATAATAGCAGTTGAACCGCTTTGATTGTAACCTCCGCTATAATTTGTATATCCACCAGTTGAATAGTTTGTAGTTGTATCTAATAACGTATAAGTTCCTAATGAAGCTTCTTTAAATCTCTTAACTTCATAGATTGCCATCATTGAGTTAGTATTATCGCTAGGCTTAATAGCCTCGATAAATTCCTTAATGTATGGTGCAATATTATAAACGTTCTTTCTATTAGTCGTGGAGGCTATGGACTTTGTAAAAATATAAGTTGCTACATCGGGTCTTGAGTTTGGGTTATTCCAAATTCTTAACTCTATTCTTGAGCCTAGTTGAGCCGTTTCGTTTACTTCAATAAAGTAAGGACTTCTTGCGTAAAGTATCATTTTTTATTTGCTAATTTATAACTTATAATAGTATCTATGTCGGCTTTAAATGCTTTAATTAATTCTTTACCTAAGTATTTATCCTTTGCCCTTTCAAATGGCTTTGTAAAGAATAAAGAAGGACGAATCCCCGTTTGATAAATGCTTCTAGTAATTATAAAAGCGGTAGATTGATAACTCAAAAACTTACCGCTCTTTTTATCTCTAAATTGTATGCCTTTAACTTTTACCCACTTATCTATTCCTTCGGTTAATCCTCCTTCTCTACCTTTTCCACTTCCAAACTTATAAGGGCTATTAGGGGCTTTAGCACTTTTAGATTTTCCTTGAACACCTAAATCTTGATAAGCTCCGTAATCCTCCATCGAGAAATTAATTAAAGAATAATTATCCTCTTTCAATACTTCGCTTTTAAGGCTATTATAAAGTTTACTAGAAACGTTCTTACCGCCTTTGGTTAGATTGCTTCGTGATTGTTGAATAACGTAGCCTCTAAACTTCTTAATTAAATCGTCTACGTTCTTTAGTACCATTTAGCAAATAGTCATATCGTTAGGAATAGTAACGTCGAACGTTAGCGTCCATCCCGCTACTTTATTTTCAAATCGATCCGTAAACGGTTCGGCATTTGGAGCGGTAGTTACTTGAATCAAATAAGAAAATAAACTTCCTCTCATAAGCTCGCTAGATAACCTAGACCCTAAAATAAGTTGTGTATTTAATACATCTTGCTCATTATCGTTACCATCCCAAATATTAGTAACCTCTTCCTTGCTTTCATCTACCAAATCCATAAGTAAAATCGAAATATTTAAGGAAGTTGTACTTTCTCCTAATTGCGCATTATTCACAATAATATGCGATAACGGGTAAATAGTTTGCTTGCTCAAATCTACCTTGAAAATATCCCCAATAGTAACGGTATTAATTACACCCGTATTTTTTAGGTAGTCTTTTAAAGTATTTACTATGTAATAATATCCGTTCATTATTTTTGATTTTTAATCATTTTAACCTCTAAGTTATTCTTTTGCTTTTCAAAAGTTAAGAACATCAAACACTGATGAACGCTAAGTTTTGAAATTTCATCAAATCTTCTAACATCTCCTTGAGCGAGAGCATAGAGAGAGCTATACCATCCCCATCGTTTGCCAAATTGTGCTTGTTCACTATATCCGTTATCTTCGGATTCTCCTCCAAATAGGTCAGCGTACTTTTCAATAATTCGTTGCCTAAATGATAAAAAAAAACCACCGCACCTAAAACAACATCAAGCGGAGCGTGTCTCATAACATCCGAGTAAGTTACCGATCCTTTGTATTCTTCTATCTCGTACCTATCTCCCGCCTTATTTGTAATCGGTCTATATAGTACCGCCATAGCTTTGTGCATCTCGTCCCAATCGGTAATATAGGTATCTAAATCTACATACTCGCCTTGAGTCATATCGTCAAGGTTTGGTATAAATCCAAACTCCGCACCGCCAATTTTAAACCGTTGTATTAACTTATGATTGCTATTAAATAACAATCCTAAATTGCTTGTTATGCTTGCGACATCTTTTCTTTTAATGTTTGCGACATCTCTTAAATCAATACCGCAAAAAATCTGTACCATCTTTTGGTGCAAGAATTCGCTCTCTTCGTTTTCTTTGGCAATCTTTAGAAATTTTTGGTATTGAAGTAACTTAATTTCTTTTAGATGCGTTGGAATTGTTAGCTCTAGCTTCATAATCTATAAACGTTATTTGTTGTTTTTTGTATTAGTAGACAAAATACTTCCCGTTATTGGGGTTTGATAATTGATAGAATACGTTGTAACGTATGGCATCGATAGCGTGGTTAAAGTTATCGACCACAAGCCCAGATTTTTTATCTGAGTATATGTAATTGTTGAGTTCTTTTCCAATGTTTTGCGAGTTAGATTCTATGATTAATTCGTAGTCTTGCATAAGAGCAAGTCCAGCGGTAATACTTCCCGCTCCTTTAGCGGTCGCAATTATGTTACATCCTTGAGATTGAAGCTCGGCTATAAGTCTAGGCTCGGCACTATCCGCTACGATTAAACTTTTAGCACAAACACGCTTGTTTATTTGCGCTATCTCGCTGGTGGTTAGCTTTGGTTTATATAAATGCTCCTTAATGTATATTTTACGCTTAGTCTTATCTATGGCTACTTCTACTAAGGTTGTAGGATCAATAGAGAAACCAAAATCTTGCCCAAATGAAGTTTGTAAGTTATCGGGATTAAATGCCCCATAAGACCAATTAGTAAATACAACTCCTTCCGCTTTGTCTAGCCATCCTCCTAAAATCGTATGCTCGTATTTACGCTTATTATTATTCTCTAAAGATTCAATTTGATTTAAGAACGATTCACTAAGGTATTCAATATTATCCTTGTACGTGGTATGTATGTAAGTTGTATCGCCTTTTGTTAGTGAGTTTCCATCTTGTATACCTTTCTCTTCAAAGAATCTACCATAAATAAAGTGTTCTTTTGTAGTCGGATTTAGAATAAGAATAACTCGGTTTTGTCTTTGGCTATTACGAATCGAGAAGTCTATCTTATCAAATATATCTTCGTCCGTTAGCTCTTCGGCTTCGTCTAGTATCCAAGTGGTTACACCTTGCAAGGATTTTAAATTAGCGGTTTGAGTTCCGCTTGAAGTTTTAATCCCCCTAAAAAGAATCTTTGAATTAGTGCGAGTGTTAATAATCTCGTCTTTGGTAATATAGAAATCGGATTCTAGCCCCGCCATTTCTATCTTCTCTACAAACTCGGGTATAATTGAGATATGAGCCGAAGTAAGAGTATATCTAGTAAATAGTATTACGTGTCCGACTTCGTACGTTAGAAGCAAAAGGAAGGAGTTTAGAGCAAATGATTTACCCGAACCCCTTCCTCCCGTAATTACAAAGTAACGACTATCGCTTTCAAATAGTGGAACGTATTTACTATTTAATTCTATCACTTGAATTTAACAATATCCTTTATATCAAAGTCGTTAATCGTATGCGTATTATTTTGATCTACCACTTGTTTAGGCATTCCGTATTGATATTGAAAGAATAGCTTAACCGCCCAGTCTTTGTGGTCTTCTAATGCTTGCAATAAAACCGCAAAAGCTTTAGGCTCTAATGGAGTTAATTTCTCTACTAGAGATTGTTCTTCGGCTTTGGACTTACGACCCGCTCCTTCTCTTGCGCCTCCTCTTTTATCTATCTTATCCATATTAAAATTTAATTGCTTTAGCGTCCGTGTTTTCTCTAATCTTATCTACTTCGTTTTGGTTATTATCGTAGTGAGTTCCAATTTCTAAACGTTTAACGGTCTCCCATTTTAAGCTTCCATTAGTAAAGTAAACTCTTGAGCGTGGAATCCCTAACTCGTCCGCTACCTTATAAACTTCTTTGCTATCGCTTTCTTGTCTTCTAGTAATAATGTAAACGGTCTTATTGTCGTTCATTAATCTCTTAGCAATATCTTGCCCTCTTTGAGTGCTAAGCGTGTCATCGAAATCAAAAGACACTTTATTACCTTGCGCTTCAAGGCTACCGCTTGAGATAATTGCGACATATACTTCTGTCGCTTTTTCTTTGGTATCATATTGACATAAGCCAGAGCCAATTCTCCATTTACCATTTGAACATTTAATTACTGGCATTTTCTTCTAAGTGAACGTTATAAACTTGTCTAATTTGTCCGATATAATCTCGCCAACAAGAAGAACAACTAGAGTTCTCTAAACGGATTCCAAAGATTCTAAAATAAATATCCGTTAAATCCCATTGCGTTTTAGGGGGTATTTCGTTTTGTGGTTTACTAAAGAAGTCTTGTAAGTATTCAAAGTCCTCTACTTGTAAACATTGCGGTTTACGATAAGACCAAAGTTGGTTTAACTTCTCTTTGCGTTCGTCACATCCACAATCCCAATCTAAGGCTTTAGATAATAAAGTAATTCCCGCCTTAATTCCCGTTGCGGTTGTGATTGCCTCAATGGTATCCCCTAGCCCTTGAGCGTTTGCAAATGTAGCAACCTCTTTAGGCTCTACACTAATTGCTTGTTTGTTTGGTTTTCTTGCCATTCCTTTAATTTTAGTTTGCATTTTTTGATTGTATTGTAAACGCTCATAAATCCTATGTTCGTTTCTCTTGAAAGTTTTCTAATTGAAATTCGATTATTAACCCAAAGCATAAATAGCTTCTTATCATACCAATCCCAAGTATCTATAAACTCAATATATGGTTGAGCTAGTTCTTCGGCTAGTTCGTTGCTTTCGTCTTCTCGTAAGCTATACTCGATATCTTGCGTTACCTCTACCTTAACCACCTTCTTAGAATGTAAGTCCATCGTAAGGCTTCTAAGCGTATAGTAAAAATAAGCTTCATTAATATCTTTTCCATAAACTTTAATGTATGCTTCTTGGACTACATCTTCGGCATAATTTACCTCGCCAAACTTCTTAACCATTGCGACCCAATGTTTGTGCCGAGAGTAGATATGATCCATTAAAGAAGGTAAATATTTTCGGCTACCAATTTCCAATAAATCTTATCGTCAATTCTTTGGCAATACTCGCCAAACATTCCGCACATAAATAAGCAAAGCTCTCGAGCAAGCATCTTATTACCCGTAAAGTAATAAGCGTTGTTCATTAAAGAAGAGGCTCTTTCGTCTGGTTTCATTATATCGATTTAGTTATTTCTCTATTAAGATACCATCTAGCCTTTTCTAAGTCTTGCTTTCTATTGCCTTTCTTATCCGCTCTTAAAATATATTTGATTGCATTCCCTAAAGCAAAGTTTAACTTGAAAGAATCTATGATATCGATAACTTCGATTCCGTTACCTTGATAGTGCTCGGGATGATTAACTAAACTAAGTCTTTCATGAGGTTCTACGTAGTTCATATTATTTTAGTTTTGCAAAGTTTAATGAAAAAAAATGATTAAACAAAATTTCTAAGCATTTATTTTATATGCAAAAAGATGCTATTTTCCATCATTAAGGTAAATTATATCTATTAACGTATAAATTAACCAACATTAAGCCCATAAGATTTTAGCAAAATGTTTAATTGATTGTTTAAAGTCTCTCGCTTAGTGTCATCTAGTCTTGCCATTTGAATCCCAATCTTGTAAAAATATATCATTGCCTCAGCTGCATCTATAAACTGCTCGGTAGCTCTCATTCCTTCTTCACTATGTTCGCCTTTGGGTAATAGAATCTCAACTACCTTTTCAAGTTCTACAAGTTGTTGATTTGTAATAGACTTAACCCTTTGCTTGTTAGCTTGGTTACCCCTCCAATCGTCTTCGATAATATGTATCATAGCTTGACACATTGTAAAATAGGTTAGTGCTTTGTCTTTGTCTTCTTGTGTCATTTGTATTTTTGGTTTAGATAGTCTTTAATTTCTCGCACTCTTAAAAATGCTAACTTTCTCAAAGGATCAATACCAAATAATATCCGTTCCTTTTGCGATTTAAGACACGAATGCAAGTCGTTTATATAAATCCCTTCCTTTAGAATAAATCTATCGTTAGGTTTAAGTAATTGAGCCTCTATCCATTCGACGGCTTTGGTTTGATTTGTAGTTAGCATATTATAATTTAGTTATTTCGAAATCTATTCTAGGATTGTCTTTATCGATAAATTTATACATTAGTAATCTATGGCAAAGTCTATCGTTTTCTATTACTCCGCTAGTTTGTAGGCAATCAAGTATAATCTTTGCAGAATTATCGAGATCGCTTCTATTCGATTGAAAGTAAACGTGTATCTCAATGCTAAACTTTTCTTTGAAAGGCTCATTCGGTTTTCCTTTTGCCAAAGCAAGTAACCAAGTAAATCGCTTTTCGTATTCCGTAAGCTCTTTAGATTTATAAAGCCTATTGTTTCCAATCTTGTACCCGTTTGATTTGCTAGGCACTTGCCCAAGTATTGTTATCATTTTTTATGCTTGGGGTCTAAAATACAAGGAGCGGTATTATTCCATTTTATAGAATGGTGTAACCTTGTGTGGTTTGTATTCATCATTGAAACTTTAACTCCGCTAGGGTGCATTAAAACCGAATGAAAGGATTTTACATAAGTTCCGCTTAATGCGTATTCGTCGGTCATTCCTCCGTTGTTACTTTGTGTATCCTTTTGGTCTAATTGAATATTTGTAAAGGTAAAGAATATATCTCCCCTATTTCCCAAAGAAGTGTAGGTATTAACATCTTCGTTAATTGATCCTACAAATTGAAACTCTCGATCGGTAGAACATATAAACGAGTTCATACATTTACGCTTTAATTTAATCCCGCTAAATCCTCCGATATGGTCTCCTCCCTGTGAGAATGCAATCGATTTAATATTTACGCTCTTATAAAAATCAAGCATTTTTTCAAATACGACATCTAAGTTAGTAATTATTTTAGCTCCCGTATCGTAACGATAACCAAAGTAATAGTAGTCATCGTCGAGTTGCATAAAGTATTTAACTCCAATTTCTTTAGCTATTTTAAAGCAAGCGTTACGAGCGTGAATAATAACTTTACGATTATCGAAGTTATTTCCCTCGTCTACGGAATCAGCCATAGCTTTTTTATCAAATACTTTTACGCTTTCTTCTCCAAAGTTTGCGATATATTGATTTATGGATTTGTCCTCATTATCGACAATAAAATAAATCTTACCCGTATAACCGCATTTTTTTAAAGTTGAATAAGTCTTAACGTTATCGGGTCTTCCGTGCGTTAGTATAAATACGGCAAAATTATTGTTCTCCATATTCTTCTAGGTATTGCTTTCTAATCTCGTCGCATAATTTTACGTAACCGTATTGAATTGCTTTTTCAAAGTCGATTATAACTAGACCGCTTTTCTCCATTAAGTTTTGCATTTCGCTAGAAGAGTGTGCGTAGTAATCCGCAATTTTTTCGTAATTAAAAACGTTGTGTCTCCTTGAGGCATCCATTAAGAATAACTTTTCTTCGTAAGGAAGCGAGGAAGCTTCTATCTCTTTTAATAATCTATGAGTCTTTTGTTTGTCGCATAGCTCCATAATATGGGGCTTAACATTTTTAGCTTCGTAGATCGGAGATTCTATTTTAGAAGAATACTTCTTATCGTTTTCGTTTGGAGCAAACTCTTGCCCAAATAAGTTAATTTGTTTCATTAGTCTATGGGTTTAATATTTCCATTTTCGTCGAGATATGCCTTAAAGTCTGCCAAATTTTCAACAAACTCCCGATAACATTGCGATTTACAAGCTATTATTAGTTGTTCTTTGTTATCAAATTTGTTTACAAATGAATTATAAATACGCTTTTTGTCTTCTACGCTAGTCTCGTAAATTTGAAATTTAACTATGTAATCGTAAAGAACGTGTAAACCTCCAGCTATCCAATTCATTTTAATATTGCGTTCGTGGCATCTAATCATTTCTTGCGAATACATATTAGCCGAGTTAATCGCTGCCATCTTTAAATCTGCGTCGCTAGGAATTTCTTGAGGTGCTTCTATCTCTTTTACTACGGTTATTGTTTCTTGTCTAGCGTAATCTATATAAGCCTTCATAATTCTTCCGAAGTATTCACAAGAAAAGTTTTCGTAACATTTTGCATCTATTCCAAGTTTACCACTAACCGCCCATTCAAATGCTAATTTGATTTCTTCGGGTGTAACATTGCCAAAATTTGATCTAATAAAATTTAGTAACACAAATTTCTCTTCTTCGGTAGGCATATTGTTACCTCTAAGCCCTACTAAAACCATTGAATAACGTAAGACTTGCTTAATGTCTTCTTCTTGTCTTAAACGTAAGCTTTGGGTGCTTTGTGCTTGTAGTATGCTATTAGCTTCGGAGTTACCAATTTTTAAGGGCTTCCATTCTTGCTGCGCTAGTTCCGAGCGGTTGTTTGTCGTTTGAAGTTCCATATTGTTGTTTAGAATAAATTGTTATTTCGTCGTTAAAGCATTTACCATTTAAATAAGTCAAAGGATTTTTTCGGTATTGAGAATCGGGGTTTGCATCAACATATTTTTTAACGCTTAAAGTTATTTTATTTATTTCTTCTAAAGTTAATTTATCAAAAATCTTTTCGCATTTAACTCTATCTATTTTCTTATTATAGGTTTCCCAGAAATACTCAAAATCTTCTATATTATTTACTTTACTTTCTTTTACTTTACTTTTATTTACTTTAGGAGCGTTACTAACGTGTTCGTTACGTGTTACATTTTCGCTAACTTGTTGATTTTCACGCCATTCCGCAATTCGTTTTGCGTTTTTTTCTTTTGAAACTTGATACTTTTGACTAAAGTTTAGTAATTGTTTGTTAAAAGTTTCACCATTATTTGTAGAAATCAAATCAATTTCTTCAATAAACTGCCAAACTTTCTCTAATTTCTTACCAACATTTAGCTGATGCTTTAAGACTTTTGTCTTTATAGGCTTTTCTTGCATTGCAAGCTTTTCCAATATGGTATAAAATAAACCCAAGCCTTCGTAACCATACTCTAGGTAAAGCTCCGTTATCTTCTCGTCATTAAAAGAACTCGAATCGTGTAGGTAGTATTTCATTTTGAAATAAAAAAAGCCAGTCTGCGTAGGAGTGCAAATCTGGCTTTGGTTTTTTAACCCTAAAATAACCGAAGAACTCCTACCCCCTTCGCTTATTGTTTCGCAATATAAATAAATTATCTATTCTTGCATAATCTTTTTTCAAAGATTCCAAAAAAATGCGGAAAATCTTGCTCAAACTTTCTAGCATAATCAGCGGTAAAATTATTGTTTACCTTAAATTGATCGTTGCGTTTAATTTTAGATTCCCATCTTATTCTTTCAAAAACCGATTTAGCTCCTACTTTAGTTTGTCCAGCCTCTACCATTTCGTGAGTATAGTAAACAAACTCTTTATAAATTCTAGGATTTCTTTCTTGATATTGTTCGAACGTTTCTTTCATCTTGTCGTATAAGTTTTAGTTTTATGTAATTCTTATTTAGCTCTTTTGCTAAATGTGCTTGCCATTGATTAAAGGTTATCTTTTCCATTTTAATTAGTATTTATTAACGCATCTTGCACCGCTTCCCAATAGTCTAAATCTTCGCCTAGAGTAACTCCTACAAGTAAATCGATATGAAGTATTGCGGAGGCTATTGCTTCTTCTTTGCTTTTCTTTGATCTAACTTGAGCGTTAGTAAAATGTTTAATTAGCTCGGTAGCTTTTTGCTTTGGTGTCATTTGCGTAAGGGTTAGTAATAGTTAAATATTTAAATGCTCTTATATTTTCTTCGTCATTATCGGGAGAAACTATGTAAGGATATTTAGAATTTTGAATATAATGAATAAAATGATTTATATCCCATTTATCATCATTGTCATCTCTTACCCAAACTATATCTCCTTGATTTGGAGATTTTTCGGGTTCTTCTTGGCTAAATCCTTCAAAGGTATATTCCGTAAAAGATAATAATCTAGTTTCAAATATTAGAATTGGCTTATCATCATTTATAAATTTAATAGCAAAATGAGATATAGATTCGTCTATTATAACTCCCCATCCATAACAAATATGGTAAACTTTATCTTCGATTTTAAATATTTTCTCGTTCATATTCTTCCATTATAAGTTTGATTTCTTCCATTACTTCGGGGTAATTAACTTTACCGTAAACCGTTTGTTGGATTATCGGTAAGCTCCACTCCCTTGCGCTAAAGGGTTGAATCCCCTTAGCGTTTAATCGATCAGCACATAGCTGATATAAATTCATTTTTTTGATCCTTTGCATTTTTTCTAATTAAAATTTTTATAAGGTTGTGAGCCTATTACTTTTAAACCTTCCATTAATCGTTCATCACAATACCTAGTATAATCTTCGCTATTTGCAAAGTGTTGAACCGTTGAATAGTACCCACCTCGTTCGCCTTTTAAATCAAGCTTTAATACTTGTGGATAAACTTCTATCAATTGTTTAACTGGCTCTTCGGATATTAATTCAAATCCACTTTTTACCCATTCTTTGATAAACGAATCATAATCCGATTCGGTATCAAGGTTTTTAGTAACCTTCCAAGTATTAGCTGGAGCTTTAAAAAACGTAAATGTTAGGTCTTGCTTATACATATTAAAAAGGTAAATCTTTAGAAATTTCTTGAGCTATTGGATTTGGAATTTCGGGGGCATTTTGGCGAGGTAAATCCGAATCATAGATAACCTTTCCATTACCAATATAAACTTTTGGAGTTTTTGCTTCCCGCTCTTCTTTTGTTTGTGATATCCAAATAGAAGCATTGTTTCCGTATTGGTCGGGAGTGTCGTTTAAAGAGATGGTAATATTTACCGATTCTTCGTTAGTACGTTTGTTCGTGTAGTGAACCAAGCCATTTAATTTAGACTTGTTAATTTGTGAGTTAATTAGCTTTCCCATTTTATTTATTGATTTGTTGTTTACGAGTTTTGAATGCTTCTAAGTCGCTAGGAGTTAGTGAGCTTTTAAATGTATTGTAAAGTATTCCTAGTTCGTCTTCGGTATGTACGTTAGGTAACATATCTAAGCGAAACTTTGGCGATTGTGCTACCGTTACACTTGATCCCGAAGCATCCGTATCCTTGTCTGTCACTAACCCAAGCATCGAGCTTAAAGCGTATCTTCTGAAGTACGTTACACCCGATCCGTAGCTCTGATATTCGTTCATAGCTCCCAACTTTACAAGCGGTATAGTAGTAAAGCTTTCTAGTTGTTCTCCACTCTCTACGTGGAAAAGAATAGTCTTAATCCCGTTGTCTTGTAATAGTTGAGTAAAACAAAGCTTATGCTTTTTAAGTAGCGGATTAATAACGCTAAAGATTTGAGGTAAGTCCGCATAGGTGTAGTTATGCCCCTTAGTGTCCTTGTGAATAATCGGGCATTCGTTTTGAAAATCCGATAGTGCTTTAATTAAGTTTTTCATTTGAAATTATGTTTACAAGTTTAGAATTTGATTTGTAGCATTCGCTTTGTATTAAGTCCTTGACTTCCCAAAGGTTTGCATCGTACGACCAAGTCATAGTATATAAACCCGCTTGGTCTTGGAATTGTGCTTTTAAAACTTTCATAGCCCTTGAACGATATAAAGAACTTGGAAGATAATACCTACGAATGTAGCGACTAAGACTAACTCCGTTAAATCTTGTTTGTCAAAATTTTTAATGTAATCTCTCATTTTTTTGTTGTTTAGAATTAATTACCCTTTTTGTTGAAACAAAGATATGAGGTTTAACCCAATAAAAAAAATTCTTTTTTAAATTTATTTATCTAACGGTCAATTATTTTTATTTATTGTCACACATTTATATAAAATTGTGACACAAAAAAGCCCTAAGACATTATCCTAGAGCTTTTTACACACAATTCTAAACCTATAACACTATGAAAAACAATCTAATTTACACTATTCTACCATCTTTTATCATAATATTGGAAACTTTTGTTTTACCATTATTGATTTCTACCAATCCGAATCCGTGATTATGTTGAGCAAAAGGATAATACTTAGGGGATAGTTGAGTTAAACAACCCATTGAGTAAGTATGAAAGAACTCTTTAAAGCCATTCTTTTTAGTTGTGCTTGTCGTTCTATGAACGTGACCTATGATCGTGTTACAAAACGTTTTGTTAAACGTAGATTGGCTAGGATTCATCCCGCCAGCCATAACCTCGTGTCCGTGTAGTAATAGCAAGTCGGCTATTTCCATACCTTGCCAATCGGGAACGTAAGTAATATTAAGCTTATCTAATCTAAAGAATTGCTCGAATTGCATCTCGTGTAATTGCGCAAACTCTTCCGCTTGATCGTTAAGATATCTTTGCCATCTATTCTCGTGGTTTCCCATCTTATAATAGATAGGAATTAAAGGAAAAATATCTCTTATCTTTTGTAAAAAATTTCGCCCCATCTCGATTTCACGAGGGAAGTCCCTCATATCTTTTTCCTTTTCGTGTCTACTTATTGCGTAGCAGTCTAGGACATCTCCTAGCAGAATTAGACAATCGATTTTTTCTTCTCTTAAATGTTTAATTGCACAAGTCAAAGCCTCTAAAGAATGATAAGGAACGTGAATATCTGAAAGGATTCCTACCTTCTTAAAGTCATCCGTAAGCTTTAGGCTAGTATATTCTTTACCTAAGCTTTGCTCTATTCCGAAATTATCTACTTCGCTAAGGTCGAACGATTCTATTACCGCACTTGGTCGATTTTTTTTAAAATGCTCCGAGCGGTTGCTTACCGTAATACCCATTCTAGTTAAATGCCTATGAAAGTTTTCTTGAGATTCAAAGCCATAGCTTGCAAAGTTCTCACGTTCAAAGTCTACCCGAGTTAAATTGACCGAAAAGAAATGGTCTTTAATAGCTTGCGCCTTTTTATTTAATTGCATTTAATCCGAATTTAAGATACAAATAAGCTACCAAAGCTATTAACTCAATAAGTAATAACCAAACTACCCACATAGGAACTCGGTACTTAATAACTTCTTTGTCTCGGTATTCAATCCATTTTACCTTTGAGTTACGATAGTTATTCTCTATCTCGTTTCTCATTGAATCAATATCGATTTGAGCTTGAATATTGCCACCTACGGAACGAATTATAACCTTCCCTTGTGGTAGGACTAATTTACTATAAAAGTTGCTTAAAAGCCCACTTGAGTCGCAAGGGTTTACGATAGTTAAAGTATCGTGAATAGCCCTAAACTTTTCGACTATTTTCACGCTTTGTATAGTATCGATTCTGAGGACTTCTTTATACTCAGTAATAGATTTACTAGGCTTGCAAGATAAGAATCCAACACAAGCCAAAAGAATAAGGAATTTTTGCATATCTATGAGAAATAAAGGTTAGCCTCAGCTTGTCTTCTTAAAGTTAATCCTTTTAAGACAGTTCCATTAGCTTTGTTCCATTTCATAAACTCATCTGCTATGGTTACATCTAATGGATTAGCGTTTACCTTTTTGATTAAGGTAGATTTTTGTAAGTTACCATTGCCTAGATTATAAGCAAAAGAAGTGAGTGCATCGAAGTTCCCTTGAGATATGTCATCACGGCAAAATGAATCAACCGCTTTCTCATACGTTACCAATAAAAATTTAAGTAGTTCTTCAGCTTTCTCTTTTGTAATAGGAGTATCTGTTAATTTAACTTTTGTTCCATCTGGGTAATATGTATTACCAAAACCGATTGTAGGAATCGAGGCTGGACAAAGGTACGGCTTGAGTTTCAATCCCTCAAACTGCTTTATTAGGTCGAGACCTTTTTGGCTTAACTTCGTTATTTTCATCTGTAATATTAAGTTTAGATTTAAGTACACTATTTTCGCTTTTTAGGCTATGTACTTCGGCAGTCAAGATATCTATTTTATCACTTAATTCTTTTACTTTATCGCTCATATCTTGCGCCATCTCTCGCCAAATTTTAATTGCTGCTTCGGTATTCGACAACTCCCCACCTTGTAAATCTACTTTCTCTTTTTTGCGTGTGCTAAAATAAGTTGCAATTGATGCAATTAAAGCCGTAAGAATATTAGTAAACCAGTCGGGTAGGGAGTTAAGCACCGTTAATCTTTTTTAAGTTTGTGTAAAATTTGAGCCTTTGCGATAATAGCGAAGTTTTCGTTATCCTTTACAAAGTTTTTAAACGTTTCTTGGTCGCTAGAATCTAAGTCTAATTCTTCTCCTTTATTAAGAGCTAAAGCCCACTCCCAGAATTTAAGTGCATCGCCCTTAGATTGTTGAACAAGTGAGTTAGCGACAAGCTTACCAGCGTTAGCGTTTTCAATGGCTTTGCCATCTAAATCTACTAGGTTAAAGTTTAAATCTATTTTCATTCTTTTGTTGTTTATTTCACTATAAACGCAATTAGATATTTTTTGTTTCTAAATTTAGAAAGGCAAAGGATAAGCTACAATCTCAGGATACAAAAAGTTTTGAATTTGAGCATCCAAGTTAGCTTCGATTGCCTCGCAGTCTAGTAAAGCCGTAAGCCAAGATTCGACCATTTCTTTAGTGACCTCATCGTAAGGAGTGAAGCTTGCTTCGTGTGGTGCATCTACTTTTAATAAATTATAATAGTCTGCCGTAAAATGAATGACATCTTCTTCGTATTGCTTTTGCGCTCTGTAATGAATTGTGCTAATTACTTTGTCCATTCCGTCAATGGAAGGGATAGAGTCTAATTGAGATATTACCCAGTTGAATGCCATATTATTTATTTTCTAAGATTTTAATTTTTGCTTCTAATTCTTGAACTGCTTTAATTAAAGGAACTACGATATTAGCATATCTTACGTTTTCAACTTGACCGCTTCCATCTTCATTTGCAAAATCTGCTAAGTATGAAGAAACTTCAGCCACTTCCTCAGCTATAAGTCCTAAGAATTTTTTATCTGAATATCTATAATAGTCTTTTTTGTAAGTAAATTCTTTAGGCTTTAGTGCTAAAATTGTATTTAATCCGCTAGCATTCCAATCTGTAATGTTGTCTTTAAATCTAGCAGACGATACGGTAGAGCGTTGCATTGACCCATCGCTAAACACAACCACATTTGCGACTGAACTAGTTGTAAAATTGTAGACTCCGGGTGCATAAATTGCCCCATCATTTCTTACACCAAATCTTGTGTTACCTAAATTATCTGCAGCAACAAAAGCATAATTTGAACTTCCTCCATCTTGACCGCAAACAATTAATTTAATACTAGAGCTTCCTGTTGTATTTATGCCTACATTCCCCCCGCTAGTAATCCGCATACGTTCGGCTGAATTAACATCAAAACGAATAAAATTACTTGTTTCATTTACATAAATAATGTTATTTCTACTTCCGCTAGCAGACAATCCTAAACCTGTAGAACCACCTTGAATGTATAAATATCCATTCCCCGAATAACTATAAATCGAGTTATTAGTAGTAGGAATAGATGCCGTAGTAGATAGTTGAATTATACCATCGCTAGTAATCCGCATACGTTCGGTAGCTGCAGTTTCAAAGACTAAATTATTATCTGCACCAATAGAAGCAGCTGAACCTCCTCGAATACCTAAATAACCCGTGTTATTTGCATTATCAGTCCAGCTAATTCCATTCCCTCCATTTGGACCTACTACTGATAATTTATAACCCGGCGCCGTCGTTCCTATGCCGACATTTCCACCTAAGCCATTTAAAATTAAAGAACGATATGCAACACCATCTTGGAAAGATTGTAAGAATGCTAAGTTATTAGCACCATCTACCCCTATTGATAAAGTCTTTGATGTAGTTACTGAATCATTTACTCTTAATTGACCATTATTTGTTGAAGCTGTTGTACTACCGAATACTTGTAATAATGCTACTGAACTTGTGCTAGATGTTCCGTTGATTAATACGTTTCCAGCGGAAGTAATAACTTGTCTAAAAGCCCCTACTGTTCTATCATAAATGCCAAAAAATCCGTCATCTACTGCATTGACATCAATAATTAAATCAAATCTTTTATTACTATTTCTATTTGTTATTGCAATTGGTACAGCATTTGTAGAAGTTGCTTGTATTGTAATAGCTACCCCTGACAAAGCAGTGCTTTGACTTGCTATTTGACCACTAAACGTAGCACTTGTACCGCTTAAAGCTCCCGAAAGTGTGCCTCCCGATAAAGGTAGGTAAGCAGATAAATTTGAAGTAAGGGCAATAGTACCGCTTGAGTTTGGCATCGTAAACTCATAAGCTGCATTACCGTGAATAAATTTAGTAGCCTTTGTATTTGTGCTATTAATAAATTCTACGTGGTTAGTATTTGCTTTAAAATGAGAATAACCAGCTTGACTTGCGTATCCTACGGTTTCACTTACAAAAAGTAAATCGTGTTTAGAGCCAGCAAAAAAGTATTTTAATCCAGTAATTGTTTCAAGTCCAGTAAGATGAACAACCGCCGAATCTAAAGCGTAAGTAGAAGTATCTACAGAACCATCTGCTTTTAAGAATTGCGCAGAAGTACCGCTAGTCTTAATAAATGAAGTTGCGGTTATGCTATTTTCAAAAGTTGCACTTTTATCTGAATTTAAAGTTAAAGCTCCAACACCTCCGTTTACTTCAAAGTGTAAAGTTCCGCTTGGGTTATAATTTGCAAAAGTTAAACGTGAACCAGTATGATAAATAGCACCGCTTCCCGCAGTCATTCCAGTAACAAATAAAGCAGAAGCAGTAATTGAACTAGATAAACTTACTGAAGTTCCGTTCAAAGCTCCAGTTAAAGTTCCGCCCGCTAAAGGCAAATAAGTAGAAGATGCTGCGCTTGTAGTTAAATAAGTGCTATTATCGTAGCTAATTGTAGTTCCACTTGCCTTTACAAAACCAGTACCATTTAATTGAGCTTGAGCGCCTAAGTTAGTTAATGCAGCTCCAGAAGTTGTTGCTCCAGTTCCACCTCTATTAATAGCTACTGCTACTCCATTCCAAGTAGCTGAAGTTATTGAGCCAGCATAATCAAAAGTATTAGTAGACCAAGAAACATTTGATGGAGCTTGAAAATGTCTATCCCAAGAACCAGCTGCTATTGAATTATCTGTTAATTCGACTTGAGCATATCCTCCAGATGGAATTGAAACAATTAACGTGTTAGAATTATTATTAACAGTTATTGCTCCACTAGATTGATTATTATTAAATATATAAACTGCACCTTTAGGCAAAGTTGTCGCATCCGGTAGCTTAATTGTTTGACCTCCAGAGCCATTAACTAAATATGAAGGAACTGAAGCAACTGTTAAAACTATTTGAGTTCCAGAAGCAGTAACAGAACTAAATCCATCAAAAATATTATTAACAGTAAGATTATTACTACCTAAGTTTACGTTTGTTGTAGCACCCGTGTAAGGAACAAGTAAATTTAAAGCATTTTGTAAATCAACTTGAGAACTAAGAGTTCCAGTAATTGCTCCCCAAACTGCACTAGAATCTTTTATTTCAATGTAAGCCGAACCCGACCATCTATAAATAAGGTTAGTAGCTAAAACTACATAAATCTTACCTTGTTCTCCCGTTACGGGTAACGCTCCGAAAGTAGCAACCTCTATTATATCGTCTACAAAGCTAGGTAATTGACTAGAAGGTACTAAGCCTCCTACTAAATCAGCCTTTAAACCTAGTACCGTGTTTAAGTCGGTTTGGTTAGTTAGTGTACCTCCGATTTGCCCCCAATTAACTCCAAAGTTTCCTACTAAGGAATTGATATTTATCTCAACTACGCTAGGAGTTACGTTTAAAACTATGTCCTCTCTATTGTCTATAATATTGACATCTATTACCTCATCGCTTCCGCTAGAAGTAATCGTAATTAAATTAGTCGTTTCGGTAACTATGATGTCTATAATATCTTCCATTTCTTAGCGTGTTACTTCTGGTGTTACATTAAATCCCCCTTTTACGTATGTCTTTACTTCGCCAGTAGACAAAGTAAATTGAATATCGTAAACGTAATTGTAAACCTCAATGTCAATTATTTGAGCGTTGATTTTGAATAAACCCGAAGCTGCGGTTGTAATTGTAATGCCAGCCGAGCTAACCGAAGTTAAAGAAAGAATAGCAGCAGTATCGCTATAATTCTTTCTAAGTTGCATTCTGATTGTAGCACCAGTTAAATTAATAGCCGTGCCATTCTTTTTAACCTCGAAAGCTACTTCGCTAAAAGTATCGCCTTTTGTATGCGTGAAATTAAGAGCCATTTTGTATTTTGTTAAGGTAAACCTTTAGTTTTGTAACGTTAGATTTCTTTGGTTTATAAATACCAGCCACCGAAATCTGCTGTTTTGTCTGGGTACATATCTGCATTTGAGTTGTTATTATATTCTGGAAATGAAGACTGATTAAAACTCATATAATCGATAAACCTTCTAGTGTAGTGTTCGGCTATTGATCGCTCTTTTTCTACTAAAAAGTCGATTTCGTCCTTATCTACGTTTTGGCTATTTTCGCTGTTATGTTTATAAACACCTTTATTTGCAATAGTATAAGCAGAGAAAGGCAAAAATTCCACCATAGCCCAATGGATTACCATAGGTTTAATATACACGTTTAATAAAGTTAGGTATGGATTAGCTAAATTACCTGCAACTAAAGCATTTGTGATTTTATCAAATAACTTAGTGCCTAAGTAGTTCTGAATATGAATATCCTGAGCTACCTTAATCCATTGCACAAATTTATCTGGATCAATGTTTCCATTAATTGCAGTAAATTTTACTAAATCATCTCTTGTAATTAATAAAGCCTGAGCCATCGTCTAATTATTTTGGTAAAAATCCCTGATTCGGCATATCGATTGGCCTCGTATACACCAGTTTGCTATTCTTGCTTGCATCCTTACCTTCGCTTTTATTAAAAGGTGCAGGTAAAATTTCTCCTGCTTTTCTAGCCTCCGCAGGGGTTATTTGTTCTGATCCTTTTTTTCTTGGATCAGTAAATCTTTTGTATGTTTCTCTTGTCCAAAAGTGATGGCAAGCTCCACCGCCCTTGTAAAGAAATATGTCGTATGTGTTAGTTCCGCCAGGCCCCCATTTCGGGTTAGTTTTTGGATCTTTACTCATTCTAACTATGTCTTCTTTACGATATAGCTTATTAGCTTTAATCATTTTCTTGCAGAAATCTCTTGAATCCTCTGACAAAGCACCTGTGTATCTATATCTTGAAGCAAATAACTTGCCATCTTGATCTGATTTAATATCAGGTCTTGCTACTCCTGTCGTTGCAAACTCCCAGATCTTAGATAATATGCTTTTTTTAGGATTATTAAGTGCCTCTAATTCTGCATCTAACAGCTCTTCGTCTTCGTAAGATACTACTCGGCTGTCAATCAATTCCCATTCAGCAGGATCAAGATCTGAGCCAAATTCTTCGACATCTAAGCTATCTATGTGACTAGACATTTTAACTCCTGTTTCCTCTTCCATATCGTCTTTACCTATAACTGGATTCTGATCAATAAATTCAAGAGGCTGTAAAGTCTTAAAGTATAGATTTAAAGAGATACCGTTAAATGCTAAGATTGCATCTAAAGCCTCAATAACTCTATGCTGTTTAGGACGAATAACCATATTATCAAATAAGGTTGTTGCATTAGCTAACTCATCTGCGTTTGAGCTAAATCCATTATTAGATGGAATACCAAATAGCAATCCAGATGTAATTGAGTGTCCAAGCAAAATCTTACCACGAGATTCTTCGCTTAAATACTGATAATGAGCAGGTGCATCATTTAATGGAACTGAATCTAATGTAGTCTTGTTATTGATGTCGTTATTAAATGACACTACTACTTTAGCTCCTTTTGAACCAGTTAATTTGTTCTGAACGTCTTTAGCTATTAGCTCTCTCTTTTCTTCGTCTGGAACGTTATTGTTAAAATTGACAATAGTCGTTGGCGAAAATCCATTCTGGACATCGTTAATTAAAAAATCAGCGATCTCTTCTTCTAGCATAGCATACGGTAATGCACCGATATAATCTACGTTTGAATAGTATTTTTGACCTACACTATAATCACTTACGCAAAGCAATTCTAATGTCTTATCGCCATATCCAAAAGCACCAATTCTTTTAGGTACAAATTTCTTTGTGTCTTCCCAATTATCGCAATAGTAATAACCAGTTATTTCTCCTTTGTCATTACACTTTTCTGATCTTATTAACTGAGCAGGTATATGCTCTACACGAACAATAGCATTTTTAGCCTTGTTATAAATTAATTGTAGATAGCCTTGACCTAATAACTTGTAATCAGTAATAACGCATTTTAGAACATCTGATCTAAAAAGCATTTTCATTTGAGCATACTCGTTTGGCTTTTTGTTTGAATCCGTAGCATCTAAACCACGACCAAAAATCAATTTTACAACCGAATTTATAATAGAATTGTTAGTTGTAGAATTATTATAACGGTCAATTAGGTAAGTAAAATAGTCGTTATCGTCTCCAAACTCTACCCAGTTATCTCTTTTAGATTCCTTAGATTGAGGTGGCTTATGTGATTCAAAATTAAATACGTGAACGTTATTACTCATAGAAAATTATGTTTTGTTGGTTTTCTACATATTCATCTTTATTAACAGAATACGTTTCAATCGTTTGATTTGTGCAAAAAACTTTGTCACGGTAAACTAAATCGGTGCCATCTAGGATTGTCATCTCATAAAAATGACCTTCTTTTAAGGCTAATATTTTAGAAAAAGTAGAATAATAAGATATTGATGTGGCTGTAATAGAATAGGTTGTAGAAACTTTAGTAGATTCGTCTCTTAAAATTAAAGAAGTACCACCATTTCTTCTAGTAGGTATAAATCTTACCGTTTGCGCAGTTCCTATTTGTTTTAAAACTATCATATTATATAAACGCTATTTATTTAGGTTTGTTTTTAAATGGAAAGAGAGGCAATCAAGCCCCCCTTTCAAAACCACAAACAAAAAAACAATTATGAACCAGTTACGATTGTAAATCCTGCAGTCACTAATGAAGCAGTAATAAAGTTAGCTGGTAAAGGCTCTTGTCCTGATAAAGTTAATGTGTAACCAGATAGATCACCCATTGCCGCACCCGTTACAATAGTACCTCCCGTTACTTCCATACCGTTTTGTAAACCAGCGTAGAAAAAGTTACCATTCATATCTTCGATCACAACTTGTGGTCTTCCGTATGCTAGTAATTTAATCTGCTTGTGATCAACAACCGACAATTTCTTTAAAGTCAAACTTAAAGTTTGCTCAAAGAAAGTAGTTCCGTTTTCACGGCTAGATGTAATTGTCTGCTCAAAGCTAGAGTTTCCCTTTAATTCATATTTGAATCCAGTCGGAGTTCCAGCTACGGCAGTAATTGCATCAGTATTTGTTACATCATACGTGTAAGATGTAGCATCCTTCCAGTTAACAAAGTAAACGGCTCTTAAACCTCCGTTACTCGTTTTACAAGATTCGATGCGCCCCAATGAAATATCGCACATAGTTATTTATATTTAAAATGTTAAAAATTAGCACCCCGAATTAACGAGGTGCTTAGTGCTATTAATTTGCGGAATTTGTGATTCCGTATGTGACGATATCTTCAACAATACCATACTGAACTCCAGCCGTCATACGCATTACGATTCTAGCGTTCTGAGATCCGTCAATATCTGCCATGTCTATAACCTTAACCTCTGACAAATCAGATAATAAACCTGTTCCGAAATATAAGTTATCCTTAGTTGTAGCGATTGCTTTGTTAGAAGCTAAACCGTTTGCTACGAAGATTTTTACACCATCGAATGCTAAAGATCCATTGTTATACCATTGTGTACCTTGTGCGTTTGTACCATTAGCTCCTAATCCTGATGCACCAAAACCACCTAAAGCACGAACATAAGCACGAGCCATATTCTGAGAAACGTAGATGTAAAGGTTATCGTTAGTGTACAAAGTAGCAGGGATAGCATCAACGATCTTGCCCATTTCAGCAATAACGTTCGCTGCAGTAACCGTTGTTCCAGCTACTTCTTGTGCCGCAGGTAATGCTGCATCTAAAGCTAACAAAGTAGAAAAACCATCAAATTCTCCTGCGTTTGCAGTCACACCAGACCAGATATTTGTCTCGTTTTTAGCGGCAACTTTAGCGGCAACGTGTGCTACTAAGAAGTCAGCAAAAGTTTTTGGCAAAGTATCAAATGCAGAGAAACCTTGCTGTGCCGAAAGAAAGTCGCTGTGAAAATCTTTTTTGCAAAGGCTAAGATTTACTTGAAATTCCTCTGGTTGTAAAATACGCTCAGTTAAAGTTACCGTAGAAGTAGCATCAAAATCACAAGTAGCGTTCTTTAAGATCGCATCTGTAGAGATTTTTTTGATTACCTCTTTGTACTTTACGTTTGGTTTGATCTCGATACCACCGTTGTCGATAGTAGGAGATGACAATAATGCTGCAGCAATGATTTTATCCTTAAATTCACCGCTGTAACTTGTGGTAATAGATGTTGTAGTCGCCATTTTTGTTAATTAATTAATTATGAAAGTTTTGAAAATACTGTGTCAAGAATACCTTTCTGCTTGTTTTTTGCAAAACGGATTCCTTCGTTTTTGTTTTGAGATTCTGGATTAAATGACAAAGGTTGTGCACCTTCCTCTTGCATAGACATTTCTACCTTCTTTGCCTCTTCAGCAACAGATAATTTTAATGCCTCTAATTCAGATTTAATAGCTAAGTTTTCAGCTTTTAATTCTGCGATCTGAGATTCAAAGAAAGTCTCTTTGCTTACAGATTCCACAATGCGTTTTGCCTTTGGTATTTCCGTAGCTAAATCAGGAGCGACAACATCAGAAGGAGCGTCTTCGATCATTGGCATTTCTTCTTCTACTTCCTCAGCAGAGATAGATGCAATAATACCTTCAACAGCAACAACTAAAATCATTCCGTCTTCTAGCTTGTACTCGCCTACTGGCATAGGTACAACACCATCTGCTGTTACAATTCCTACCGAAAACTCAGGCTCAAATGATTCTGCTTCAATAACGGTAATTCCGTCTTCTAACTTCATTTGTGCTAATTTGATTTCCATAGAAAGAACAGCCTTAATCTTGTTTAATTTGTTCTTGTATTCCATATATTTATTTAATTTATTTACTATATTAATTTTGAACAATTCTACCTGCAATTACTTTTCCTAAACCAGCAAATTGATCTAATACATCAATGTCTTTTAACAATGTTTCATTTAATCTATATGAATCTGTTGTCTTAGGATCAAAACCAAAGTTTTTTGCATTTTCATTTAATGTAGCCATTATAGCTTTTGATCTTGTACGCAAGTTAGCTCCAGTAGCTGTATGTTGTTTAGACTCGCTAATAACAGCATTTAAACTATCTAATAATCCAAAAGCTTTGTTATCTGCTGATTCAGCCTTTTTAATTGTTGCAGTAGCTAATGTTGCTAAGGCTTTAACATCGTCATAAATTAAAAACTCGTATTTTTGAGATGCTAATTCTGTTTTATCTTCTGAGAATAATTTTTGAAATACCTTTTTGTCTGTGTTCATTTTAGTTTTGCTTTACGATTACTCTGGTTTCACTTGTATTTACAATAACAGAAGTAACCTGACCTTCTAGCGATCCGATTCCCTGATTAATTTCTTCTCCTTTGCAACAATCTCTTGAATAAGATCCGTCTTCACAAAGGCAAGCTCTCTTGCTATCACTTGGACTAGTTTTTTTATTTGCCATCTTCTAAAATATTTATGATTTGTTTTACTAATTCCTCGTCTTCTAAATCTTGTAATGACATCTCTAGTTTATCCGCAAAATAACCTTCAATAGAAAAACCTTTGTAAAGCCCGCTTTTAACCTCTTGCCATACCTTGTCGTCTTCGATCTTCATTGAGATCATCCAAGTGCCTTTAGGTAAGCTAAATCCGTACTGCTTAGATTTGTCCATTTCTGGATTATCTACAATCCAAGATTCTACAACCGTTGCACCGTTAAATTTTGCCTTATGTTCGATCGTAGCATTAGACTGATTCCCGTTTTTAAGAAATAACTCGCTTGCCTTTTTAACCGTTGCCTCAGAAAAGAAAACGTAAAACTCATCTTCTTTGTGCTTGCGATAAATTTGCTTGTTAGGAACGAGTGCCGCACCCATAAGAATACGCTTCTCAGCATCTACTTCCGCAAAATGTATTTTAATATCTTTATTTAAGGCAATAAAATTCTCTTCGATTGCAGGAGCATTAACAAGGCTAACCGCATCAATGCCATCCAAATCCTTTTCGATAATTAATTCCACAATTCTCATAATCTATAAACGCTTTAATATTATTCTTGTTTTATTTTCGTTACCCTAAAGTTGCTGATTTTATAATATTTCTATTTAAAGCCTGCTGTGTAGTTACATCTCCTGCTACTACATAAGCCCGTACAGGTGGCTGATCTTTGCCAAGAGACTGAGCGATCTGATTTACTCCAGACGTTCCTACAACGTTAAAGGATGGCGAACTAGCCGTAGGTGCAGATGGTGCTGATCCACCGCCACCGCCACCGGGTACTTCTACCTCTAATATCTTCTTTACGTTTTGGAATGCTGATGTAGCAACGGCTATTGTAGATGCTACCTTTACTGCTGTACCGAAAGGCTCAGGGTAAATATTCTTAGCTTTCCAAACCTCTGAAATACCTAAGTAAGCATTTATAGTTGCCTGAGCGATTGCAAGTGCTTTTCCCTCTGCCGTTTGTTGCCCTAGCATAGCACTAAAGTCTCCTAATAAAGATGCAGTCTGGCCTAGTAATTGTCGCTTGCCATCATAAGCTAAACGCTCAATAGCTAATCGCTTGTCAGTATTCTCTTTTAGTGCCGCAGTTCTTTCGGTCTCGTTTGCATACTCCTTCTTTTTAATAATAGCATTTTCTGCATCTAATGCTTCTAGCTTTGCATTAAATGTAGATTTGTCATTATTTAGTATTAACTCATTAAATGCGTATTGACGATTTAAAGCCTCCTCTTTAATCTCTTTGTCTTTTGCTTTTAGTGCATTATCTAGCTCTTGCTTTTTAAGGTTAAATGCTCGTTCTGCATCTACTCGTTTCTGAGTACCTACTTCTGCTGTGTTAATTATACCTTGTAATCTTTCTAGCTCTGTTGCCTTTAGTCTTTGTAATTCCTGCTTCTGAGCAAGCAGTCTTAGTGCATCATTCTTAATTGCATCCGCATTACCTTGCTTTTGTAATGCTAAAACCTCTGATTTGCCATCAATCAAAGCCTGATTTAGATCTAGCTCTTCCTGATTTAAGGCTGTAGTATTTGTTAATTGCTCAGATATTAAACCAGTAATTTGTGATTCTACACCCTTCTTATTATTTATTGCGTCTTGTATTTTTACTCTATTCTCCTGATTTTGTAAAGCATCAAATTCTGCTTGTGCCGCAGCGATTTGTAAGTCAGCTAAAGATGTCATTGCTATCTTTTGCTCTTGAAGTATCTTACCTAATTTATCATTAGCTTCTTTTCTTACCTTAATGCTTTTAGACACATTATCTCTTGTCTGTCTTTCAAGTTCTGCCTCTCTGTCTTTCCCTTCTACAATACCTTGCTGTAATGATACAGCTAACTGAGAATCCTTTCTTAACTGAACTAACAGCTTTGCTTTTTCGGCATTTGCTTTTAGATCAATTTTGCTAATACCTTCTACGGATGCAACAACGACCTGACTAATTTCAGTAATCGCTTTACCTAAATTTAATGCTACTTTTTTACCTGCTTTAATAGCGTCTTCTCCTGTTTCTTTTATACCATCTTGAAATGACTTAATTCGTTCCGTTAATACTTTTACCTGCTTAGGATCTTTGTCTCCAAAAAAAGAGTTTTCCCAAAGTAATTGTATTTCCGCTATTGCTAGGCCAACACCAAAAAAAGCTAATTTAAGTGGTGTTAAAGCTATTGTTAATAATCCCTTAATTACATTAGTAAGCCCCTCAAATCCCTTGCTAGATTTAGATACCTTTTCGATTACTCCTACAATAATATTTGTAACCTGATTTAAGGTAATAGAGATTGTCTCAAAAATAGTAGATAAAGCATCTGCTACTTTTTGGTTACGCTGAAAAGCCTCAGACAATAGCTCAAATCCTTTCATTAGGATTCCGATACCCATTGCCTTAATAGCTAGGCCGACACCACTAAATCCTTTTGCTAAAGACTGAGTTGCATTAGTAGCATCCTTAGTTGCTTTCTCTGAATTTTCAGTTGCATCGGATACTTTATTTAACCCAGCTACAACGTCCTTTAAAGACGAAACAACGTCTTCTAAGTTATTCTTAATTTCTAAATCTACTGTCCTTTTTTCCATTGACGTTTTATTTGCTCAAATGCAGTTTTTAAATTAGTAGGTAGCATATTTTTCCCTTTTGCTATTTCGATCGTCTCGCTAATTCCATAGTGTGGAAGTAAGTTTAACATTGTAAATATCTGTTTTATCATATCGTTCTAAAGTCAGTTAGTAATTCAAAATCCACTTGTCCTGTTGTTAGATCAGTCGTAAACTGATTAATTGTATAGCGTTTGTCTCTAATAATTACCCTATCGTTTACCTTTAAGTTAGTCAAAAGGCTAATTGGTAAAATTGCTTTTAGTTTAAATATCCTAGATTTAACACCAAATATATTATTTAGGTAGTTAGAATAGTAGTTACTAAATAGCGACTGATTCTCTATTGCATTAGTGTATGTCGATTGCTCAGCACCAAAGTTAAGAGAATAATCAACAGAGCTAATTAAAGTATCCTGACCAAATATGTTTGCCGAAGTTACGCTTGCCGTAGAAGTACCATCGTTAAACTTGTAAGCAGATACGGTTTGCGTAGAACCATAATCGTATAATATAACTGGCTTAGGGATATAAGGAATATAGCTAGGCTTTAATGCGTATGCTACTTGCAAATTAGTTCCTGTAAATTTAGTATGATATAAATGCTCAAACGGTAATTCTACATTGTACTCTTCGCCATCGTTATCTAGCTCATAATATAGATCGCCATACGGAACTTTAGAACGTGATAAAAATTCTATGTTTAAAAACGACTCAGGTTTCTGATATTTAAAGTTTACCTTCTTATAGGCTTTTGATCGCTCTATGTCAAACGAATCGTTTATAATATACTTAGTTATATCTCTAGTAATTCCGCTTGCATACCATCCCTCTAATTGTTCTATTTTAAATACTCCAGCTACATCCGAATAGCAGGTAAGATTAAACATTTTAAGAATACCACCAAAAAACTCTTCGATCGTCATTTCTGGCATATATTGATTTATAGCCATTGTGGTTGTCGTTGTCTGAGTTGTGCTTTGTGTAACAGTTAAGTCGGTTACTTTTGTATACGTTCCACCGATTAAAGTTCCTGTTTCGTAATAGTATACAGATGTAAACGATATGGCTGATGTAGATGCAATATAAAATTCATAAACCCCTGATTCCTCTAAAGGTACTTCTAAGTACATAGGAGTGATTTGAGTTAAATAGCTTTGCGTATTAACTACAAGACCATCTCTATAAACGTAAAAGAAAAATTCCTTTGCATCCTGACCAATGCTAGGAACGCTAAAGGTAATTGTGATATTAGACTTAAATTGATATTCTGGCAATGTAGGCTTTACATAAGTTAGCTTATCATTAAACGTATTAAATATACCTTGTGATCCTGTTGTAGATGTATTAGTTTGAAAGTTAAGTTTGTTAGCAACCGTTTTTAGCTCAAATGTCTCGCTATTTTTTAGCCATAAGAATGCTCTTGTAAATCTAAGATCGCTCAGAAATGCACCTTCAAAAGTTACTCCTAAAGAAGTAGCGATTGCATCGAATACGGTCTTTACTCTAATTGCAGGGAATAAGTCTGTATAGTAAATAGGAGTAGATGTATTTGTAATATCCCAAATGCTACCAGCTCCAAAACCCCATACGTTTTTAGAGGATATTAAAGGGAACATAACGTTATTACCTGCACCGCCTGTTACTCTTGTCTTTACAACCGAACCCGTATAACTAAAATTACTAGAACTTAGATCTAGGTCTTTTAAAAACTTACCACCAAAAGCATCCTTTAACGAAATCAAAGATCCAAAAAACGTAATTTGGTAATTGTCGATCTGACCGTTTTTATAGCTTGCCTTTTCTAATTGCATTTTGCCCCTACGGAATAGAGCATAGTCTAGCTCTATGTAGCCATCCTTTCTAGTCCTAGCGTCAAAACCATTGTCAATAGAGTTCTCATACCAATGCTTAAATATCTTGTTATTATGAGCAGTTGCTGGCACCGTAAAAGACTGACTAAAATCAGTAAAAATTTTAGATATATCATTTACGTTTTGGATGTTGCTTGTGACACTAATCTTTTCGTCATCGAACAGCTCTATCCTTTGTGGCTCTAAAGTCGTAGCATCGTAAATATAAAGTAGTGCATTAATCATTAAACAACATTGTTTATAAGGTTAAACCCATAGGCAAATTCAATCTCATAATTTATGTTTTTGTCCTTTAAGCTAGTCTTTAAATCTGTAGCTGTAGTTTTGATCTCTACTGGCACACCATCTAAAAGTATAGTTTCGGCTAAAAATAAGTCTTGAATAAGCTCATTATAATTCTCAGGAATCCATCCTGTGTTTAATCTAATAACCTCGTTTCCGTTAATGTTAAATGACTGGCTTTGTGGCCTTGCAGGGTTATAGTTTACGGCATCAGGCAAAACGTTATATGTCGTACCCATTGTCTGTATGTTATTCATTTTAGCTTTAAAGAAAGTTAAGAACTGCCAACCACCATAACGATTTATAAACTGACAAATGATCGGATCGTATTTACTCTCACATACGGGTGTAACAATTATCTGAGCTATTGTATCCGTATATTCCCCTGTTGGCTTCCATAGTATTGTACACGTATTGCCTTTGTCGTATTTAATGCTTGTAGTCCTTAATGGTATTTTGTATAGCTTAGCTCCATCTCTTGCGATCGTAACTATTACCTCATTACGGCCTCGTTTGTCTTTATAAGAAACGGTTAGTGTAGCAGGGCTAGCGTTGTTAGCCCAAACATTTATGTAGGGATATTTAGCCTCCGCAATTCCTTCTTCGTAAAAATACTCTAAGCTAGTATTTGCAAGTGGTAAAATAGTCGCTGTTGATCCTGACTGATTATAGCCACCAGAATAATTAGTGTAACCTGCTGTCGAATAGTATGTAGTTGTGTCTAATGCAGTTCCATAGTTACCTAGTGTAGCCTCTTTAAACCGTTTAACCTCTACAATAGCCATCATAGAATTTGTGTTGTCTGATGGCTTAATTGCATCAATGTATTCTCTGATGTACGGAGCTATATTATACACGTTTTTTCTGTTGCTTGTAGATGCAATAGACTTTGTAAATATATAGGTTGCATCAATAGGCTTTGTATCTGGATTATTCCAAATACGTAATTCTACCCTAGAACCTAATTGACCAGCTTCATTGACTTCAATAAAATAAGGACTGCGTGCGTAAATTATCATTGTGCTTTTAAATTATAGCTTACTATGGTTTCTACATCCTGACCGAATGCTTTAATTAAATCTGTTTCTATGTACTTTTTATAACCTGCAATAAATGGCTTTGTAAAGAACAATGTCGGCTTTAGCCCTTTCATATAAATACTGCGTGCTATTATAAACGCAGTTGATTGATATGTCAAAAACTTACCCGACTTCTGATCTCTAAATTGTATCTGTCTGCTTTTAACCCATTTGTTAATTCCAGATGTTAAACCACCTTTTCCACTTCCTGATCCAAACTGAAAGCCTCCCTTCTTGTAGTCTTGTCTGGTTTCAAATTTACCGTTCTTTCCTTTTACACCCTGATCTTGATACCAACCGTATTCTACCATAGAGAATCCGACAAGCGTATATTTATTGTCGTGTACTATTTCCCCCTTAATGCTATTATACAATTCCTTAGTGTCATTCATCTTTCTCTTGCTAAGGTTAGATCGAGATTGTTGAACTACATAATCCTTGTATTTCTTAATTAGCTTGTCTAGGTTCTTTAGTTCCATTAGCAGATCGTCATATCGTTTGGTATAATTAAATCAAATGACAAAGTCCATCCTGCAATCTTGTTCTCAAATCTATCTACAAATGGTTCTGCGTTTAGTTCGCCTTGCACCTGCACATTCTGGGAATACAAATTGCCTCTGATTAAATCTACACTTAGTCTCTGTGCGATTGTTAGCTGTGTATTTAGTACATCCTGCTCATTATCGTTTGATTCCCATTTGCTTGTCTCACCGTGATCCGCTATATCTACTATATCCATAAACAAAATACTAACGTTTAACGTCATTGTTGTTTCTGCTATGCCAGCGTTATTAACAATAATATGGCTTAAAGGAAATATAGTCTGCTTATATAGATCAACAGCATTAAGATCGCCAACGGTAACGGTGTTAATAAACGGTGTTGCCTTTAGATAGTCCTTTAGCTTGTTAATTACGTAATAATATCCTTGTGTCATCAGTTACCTTTTTTTATCATTTTAATTTCTAAATCGTTCTTTTGCTTTTCGAATGTTAAAAACGTTAAGCATTGATGTATTGGAAGTCGGGAAATTTCACTAAATCGTCTAACATCTCCCTGAGCAAGTGCATAGATGGAATTATACCATCCCCATCGTTTTCCGAATTGTGCTTGTTCACTATATTCATTACCGCTGGATTCTGCTCCAAATAAATCAGGGTATTTGTCAATAATTCGTTGCCTAAATGGTAAAAAAAAACCGTTGCACCTAAAACAACATTAACAGGAGCACCCCTCATTGTATCACAATACTTATGCGATCCCTCATAGTCTTCAATCATATACCTATTACCGTACTTATTTGTAATCGGTCTATATAAGACAGCCATTGCCCTATGCATTTGATCCCAGTCGCCAATATACGTGTCAAGGTCTACATACTCTCCCTGAGTTATATCGTCTAAATTAGGTATAAATCCGAACTCTACACCGTTTAATTTAAACGTAGGTATATGCTTATGATTTACGTTAAATAAAGCCCCAATTCCAGATGTTATTTGTGCAACATCCTTATGTTTAATAGTAGCAATATCCTTTAGCTCAATCCCACAAAAAATCTGCACCATCTTTTGATGCAAAAATTCACTTTCTTCGTTTTCCTTTACAATCTTTAGAAATTTCTGGTATTGATCCAGCCTGATTTCGCTCAGTTGCGTAGGAACATTAAGTTCTAGCTTCATATTATATAAACGTTATATTGATTTTTTTGTTATTAGTAGATGAAATACTTGCCTCTATTGGGATTAGACAAGTGATAGAAGACGTTGTAACGTATGGCATCCATAGCGTGGTTAAAGTCATCGACAATAAGTCCTGATTTTCTATCCGTGTATCTGTAGTTGTTAAGTTCCTTTGCGACATTGACTGAGTTTGATTCTACTATTATTTCATAATCCTGCATTAAAGCTATACCAGCCGTTATGCTACCTGCTCCTTTTTCGGTTGCTATTATATTACATCCCTTAGATGCAAGCTCAGATATAAGTCTAGGCTCAGCACTATCCCCTACGATTAATGAATTACCGCACACATCATTGTTTATTTTGCATATCTCGGACGTTGTTAGCTTCGGAGTATACAAATGCTCTTTAACATATATCTTGTGCTTAGAGCGATCTATTGCAACCTCAATTAAAGTGGTCGGATCAATAGAGAATCCAAAGTCCTGACCGAAAGAAGTTTGCAAGGTATCTGGATTAAAGTCTCCAAATCTCCAGTTAGTAAATACTACACCCTCTGCTTTATCTAGCCAACCACCTAATATCTGATGCGTGTACTTTTTAGGGTTATGGCTTTTAAGCCGTTCGATCTCATCAATAAAGGATTGATCTAAATGCTTTATGTTATCTAAATAGGTAGTGTGTATATATGTTACATTATTCTTTATACCATTATATCCTTCTTCTACACCCTGACTTTGAAAGAATCGGTTATAGATCCAATGCTCTTTGGTCGCAGGGTTTAGGATTAACACTACTCTATTCTGAACACCCTTTTGACGAATAGATAAATTAATCTTGTCAAAGGTAGTTTCGTCTACAAGCTCTTCGGCCTCATCTAGTATCCAAGTGGTTACACCTTGCAATGATTTAAGGTTTGCGGTCTGATCTCCGCTTGAAGTCTTTAATCCCCTAAATAGAATCTCGCTTCCTGATTCCTTATTTATAATCTCTGATTTCGTAATATGAAATAAGTGTTCCGTATCTAATAGCTCTATCTTCTCTTGAAACTCAGGTATAATAGATAGATGTGCAGATGTCATAGTAGATCGGGTAAACAAAATCTTATGCCCTTTCTCAAAAGATAAGAGGCTGGCAAATGTGCCAACCCCAAATGACTTTGAACTACCACGACCTCCTGTAACTACAAAGAAGCGTGTCTGATTCCATAACGATTTATATTTCGGACTGAGTTGTATCATCGTCAAATTTAAATACGTCTTGTACTTTAAACTCTTTAACCGTATGAGAATTAACACTCTCAATATGTTGCATCGATAACTGCTTTAATTCGTCCTGAGTAGCAATCAGTTTCATAAGCCCCATTTGTAATGTAGGATTATCTGACTTATACCACTTAGATCGCATAGAGACTTTAATCTCAGTCTTTACTTTTGTTAAAGCATCTTTTATATCGTCTAATTTGTCTAATTCAAGATTATAAAATGTAGCTCTTGAACAAGGCAAATAGGATATAATGTCATCTATAAAAAATAGTTTGTTCTTGTTAATCGCCTCTAATGCGGAGGCAATCAGTTCTTCTTTATTGTATGCCATTTTCTTCTTCGATTCTATATTTAATCATATTCTTTGTTTCCCAAGCCTTCTTGTATTCTACGCTTTCGAATAGCTTTGAGAATCCAGTTATGTGCTTTAGCTTTAATAGCTCTTCGGGTTGCATCCCTAGCTCATTACAAATGTCGTTATCTTTCCATCCATTTTCTAGCATTTTAAACACCATATTTGACATACCTGATACTGAGTGGCTTCCTCTAGCTCTGTTGTGTCTAACCGTACTTGCCATACGATCATTAATGTCCTTGTTAATAACAACAATAGGAAGGCATCCCTGATTACGATTTAATATATCTGCATTATTCTTGCAAGTAAAGTATCGGTGAAATCCATCTACGATTGTATACATATCTTTCTCGCTATCGTAAATTGTAACAATAGGTTGTGTGTAACCATCGTGTAAGATGCTAGTGTATAGCAATCCCATTTCGATATTAGCGACTGCATTTGGATTATAGTCGTTAGGGGTTACCTTGTCTATATTTACCCAACGTACCCTATCTACGGGCTGTTCTTTTAATGGGCTTTTCTTATGTAGTGCTTCACGTATTGATTCAATAGTGCTTAAATCTAATTCAGCATTCTGAATATGCTTTAGAATTTCATTTGGTTTCATTATTGCTTTTTAAATTGTGGAACGTATTTGTTATAAATGTAAGTGTATTTGTTAATTATACCTTTCTTAAATTTCTTGTAGGTATTTACGTTTGCATTAATTTTCCAGTTTAGGAATTTAGTATAATCCCAATCGCTAGAAAGGATCGTGTTGATCATAACCCTATTAAAGTCAATGCTTATTTCTGGATCGCAGAACTCTTCATTAAACTTATTGTATTTAGCTATAAATTTAGTGTAGTTCTTTTCGTCTTGAATTATGTTTTTAGCTAGGTGCAATGTGTATTCGCTCCAGTTATTAAACATAGTTGGATGTACTTTAGGACATACAAAGGCTTCGTTCTTTAGGTGTTTAATTGTATTCGCTCCATCGATACGCTTAGATATTTTCTCCCAAGTAGGTGGCTCGATCTCTTGTATTAAAAGCAGGGCTTGTATTGCTGTTTCGTGGTGTACGTTTGAGATCCGCATATCTTTAATTACGACACCGTATCTGTACATCTCGTTGTACACGTTATTGTAATCCCATTTGTTTTTAAATATCGCTGCCCAAACATCTGAATAAGACCAATCGTATAATGGATAAAAAGTATAATGCTCTTGCTCTTTAGATAGTATTTTGCCCCAAGTAATATGCTTATAGGTTCGATCCTCAGTTAATACCATAGCTCGCTTTGGGCTTTCCTCTGCTCTTACACCTGCTAGGTAGCAACTCTTTACTCCTTTAAAGTGGTAATTAAATATCTTGCCAAACAATTCGTGAAATCTATTAGTGCCATAGTTATTCTCCTTAATAGATAAATCGTTTTTAGGATGTATCCAGACATCTTCTTTAGTTACATCCCAGCAGTAAGAATAGCGTTCGTAAGAGCTAGCGTTGTTCGTAATTACCATAGGCATTTGAAACCACATAGGTTCTACACGAGGATCTTGCATAATCTTTGTGCAATAATCTACCGTTCCCTGCCATTCGGCTTCCTGATCTATCCATAATACTTTTAATGGTAGTCTATTTCTTTGCTCTGCTACGATCAAAGCTAAATTTAGGGTGCAGGTACTATCCTTGCCTCCGCTAAATCCTACAACAACGTTTTCAAATTCGTCAAATAGGTAATTCATCCTATCTAAGGCATCGTCAAATACGTTTTTGGTTTTATAAATCTTCATAAATATCGCTTATAAATTTGATGCACTTACTATTGTAATCAGACATAACAAATTTCTTATTCATTTTCTTAAATATCCTGCCTGTGTTTCCGTAACCACAGCAAAAGTCTCCTACACAATTAAACTTAGATGCTATATTTAATATAATAGCAGTTGTAGTGCTATGCATACCATCAAAATTATAGTTGTAAACGAATGCTTTTGCATTAGCCCCATTAATTTTAGTATCTAGTACCTGATGTGGCTTTTCTATTTTGCTCATAATCTTAATGCTACCTATAATAATCATAGGCACTTTAGTGATTTTGATAATAGAATTAACTGCTGTAATGTACTGAGTAAAATCAAGGCTTGCGTTTGCTCTCTTGTTAAACTTTTCTAGTCCATCGATCCAGCTAATCTCTGTGTAAAGTATATCGCATTTATTAAATACATTAGGTATACCATTAAGCACATTGTTTGCTAGTGCTATATTGCCATCCTTTTCAAAATAGTCTAAGTTTCCGTTTACCTCGATTGGATCGTGTAATGCAGAATGATAGGGAAATTTTTTAGTTGCCATTTAAGATAAAGTTATTGGTTGTGTGCATCTGAACAGCTAGCTTATTAAACTTAGTAGTTTTGTCTGATTCATAATACTCATAACCTGATGGAGAAACTATTGTCGTATTTACATATTTAAGCATATCGTTTTGCGAATTGCCTAGATTAGCGTTCTCTTTTAATGCTTGCTTGTAACCTCCCTTAGATGTTCCCTGCTTGTGGTATGCGTAACAGGATCTAGTTCGGTAATTCTTGTAACCATTAATGTAAGATTTGATGCAAATATCCCATTCATCAACGCTATTGTAAGGAGTAAACTTCCCAATAGAATGAAATACATCTTTTTTAATAAACCAGCCACCGCCTTTGTAAACAAAATTAGACTGAATAGCTACATTCATTCTTTTAACTGAATTAATTATACGGGTAATTGATACTAAACCAGTATCGTTTTTAGCTAAAAGGCTAAATATATAATTGTCTATAACCGTATCCTCTGTAAAATAGACATCGTCGTCTGTAAATAAATATGCTTCTGTCTCAGGAAAACATTTGTCGGCAATAGATACACCAAAATTAAAAGCATTTGTTAGTGGCATCTGAGCTGTATCCACAATTACAACATTAGGCTTTCTGATTATATCTGTGCTATCTGATAGGCTTACAATAACTATGTTGATCCAATCAGGCACAGAATTAATTAGCCTATTGCAAATATCGTTTCTCTTATAGGTCGGTGCAATTAAGGTTATTTTCATTCATTCTCAATTAAAGTGCGATTAATGATTCCGCTACCATCGTTAATAGTCATTGCCCAATACTTGTACTCGCCTAAATTGTAATAGGTATAGATCCGATTAAAGAATCTTTTTTGGTATCCATTTGCATTAATGTATTTAACAACCTCGCTGTAAAGCTCTTTGTTATCCCATTTTTTTTCTAGTGTATACCAATGTGGTATTTTAGGCATTGACTTTGCAAATGTATAATCAATGCTGTTTAGAATTTTGTCTGCTGTTTCCTTGTCCATTTTACTTTGTTTTCATAATAAAAAATTCATTTGCACATTTAGGACAAATTACTTCTATTAAATCGTCCTGAGTATTCATTTCTCCCATACGCTCATTTAGCTCTTTAGTAACTTTGTCAACGTTTTCCTCTGTTACCGCCTCGTAATTAGTGCTAGGATTTAGGACTGGATTATAATCAGGAATATCCCATTGAATTAAACCCCAGTCTTTTAATTCTGTTGTATCCCATTCGTTAGCAAGTGCATCCCAATCCCATTCGCCTCCGCTAATGTTATCCTTAATTAAAAACTCTTTTTGCTTTGCTTCGGATAGGTCTGTAATAATAACTGGGATCTCTTTGATGCCAGCCTCTAAGCAGGCTCTATATCTCATATTCCCTCCTAGTATAATCATTTCCTGATTAACAACGATAGGTCGAATAGAAAGCATTTCTGGGAAATCCTTAATAGATTTAACTAGCTTTTTAAATTTGTCATCCTTAATCGTTCTAGGATTATTAGGATTAAGTTTAATGTCTGTGATTTTTTTGATTTCCATATTAGTATTCGTTATAAATTCTTCTTAAATCTCCTATCATATCCCTCCAGCAAGATGCACAAGATGTGTCAGTAAATGGTACTCTAAAAACACCTAAGTAAACAGCTTGTAGCTCTCTTTGAATTTGTAATCCAATTGAATTTGGATTGGTTTTAAAAAATTCATTTAGATAATTGTAATCTGATTCGGCTAGACAATTAGGTTTTTTGTAAGGAAAGATCCTGTTTAATGCCTCTTTGCGTTCTTCGCATCCGCAATCCCAATCTAGGGCTTTTGACAATGCTTCTACTCCTGCTTTAATTCCTAATGCTTCGGTAAGGTTTTCAACTGAATCGCCTAGACCTTTTGATTTTCTTTTTGCCATTGTTTTAATTTTAGTTTACATCTTTGAATTGTTTGAAAAATATTCATTAGGGGAATCCCTGACTCTTTTGCCATTTTACGCATTGAAACGTTATTGTTAATATATATTAAATACATTTTGCGATCGTACCAATCCCAAGTATTAATAAAATCCATATATGGTTTAATAAATTCATTAAGGTCTTCATTATAGGTGTCTTCTTTTAATGAGTATTCTATCTCTCTTGTTATTTCGACCTTGTCAATTTTTTTACGATGTAAATTAACGGTTAGCGATCGGAGTGTATAGTAAAAATACGACTCATTTACTTCCTTACCTAATAATTTTATGTATGCTTCTTGGACAATGTCTTCTGCGTAGTTTGTTTCGCCAAACTTTTTGACTATTTGAATCCAATGCTTATGACGCTTGTATATGTTATCCACTAAAGCAGGTAGATATTTTCTGCAACCAACTTCCAATAAATTTTGTCATCTATTCTTTGGCAATACTCGCCAAACATTCCGCACATAAATAAACAAAGCTCTCTTGCAAGCATCTTATTCCCCGTAAAGTAATAAGCGTTGTTCATTAAAGAAGAGGCTCTTTCGTCTGGCTTCATTAGTCCATCCATTTTCCGTGCTTGAATAAATGCCAAGTACGATGCTTTAAAACTTCTATAACTAATTGAAACAAAGTATCTGCTTCATAGCTACCTACTTTTTTAATTATTAGTTTCATTATTTAGATTTCGTTAATTCATTAACAATGTACCATCTAGCCTTTTCTAAGTCTTGCTTTTTATTGCCTTTCTTATCAGCTCTTAAAATATACTTGATTGCGTTTCCTAATGCAAAATTTAAACCAAAAGCCTCAATTACATTAATAGCTTCAAGGCCATTTGCCCCTTTATAGTGTTCTGGAGAATTTACTTGATCGCTCATAGTTACAAAGTTTATATAAATTTTTATTTAAAGTCAATATTTAATCCATAATTTTTCATAAGGATTATTAATTGAGTATTTAATCCTTCGGCTCTTGTCTTATCCATTAGCTCTATATTCATTCCAATCTTAAAAAATTCTAGCATTAATTTTCCTGCTTGAAAATACTGATCTGATACGGTTGCATCAGGATCTCCTTTGTATAATTGCTGTTCAATTTTAAGTAATTCTTCTAAAACTGAATTAGATTTAGACTTTAGCGATTGCTTATTAAATACAGATGGCCTAAAATCGTTTTCAATGTGATCAATTAATGCGTTTAAAAGTCCGCAGTAAATAATTATTGTTTCTCTTTGTGTTAATTTCATATTTGATTTAGTCTGTATTTTTTTAATAGCTCTTGACAATCCTCTATTGAACGTACTATTGCATAATAGTATTTATGCTCTAATGCTATTTTCTGAAAATCTTTTTGATTTGGAGACTGCACTCCTTTGGCTATTTTAACTTCTACAAATAGTCCTTTCCAATTATCGTTTGAAATCATCCAAAACATATCTGCTACTCCTGATTTCACACCCTCCATTTTTAGTTTTATGCCGACTAAAAGACTTCTTTGCCCCCCATTAGGTACTGCAAAAAACGGAAATTCTTGTGTTAGATCTAACCACTTACATATGGCTACTTGTAATCGATGTTCGTCCTGATTTCTCATTAGTCTATTGCAGATATTTTACCTTCTGCTGTTAGGTATGCTTTAAAGTCTGCTAAGTTTTCTACAAATTCCTTGTAACATTGAGCCTTGCAAGCCCAAAGTAGTTCGTCTTTGTCTTTATATTTAGGCAATAAGGACAAATATATTCTTTTTTTATCTTCCTCGTTTGCCTCATAGATGTTAAATTTTACTATGCTGTCATATAGCGAGTGCAAACCGCCTGCAATCCATACCATTTTTATGCTTTTTTCTTGACATCTTATGATTTCCTGAGAATACATATTTGCAATATTTATTGCTGTCATTTTTTGATCTTCTTCACTTGGGATAGGTGCTACTTCTTCGATCTGTTTTACAACTAATTTAGTCTCTTGCCTAGCAAATTCTATATAGGCATTCATAATTCTACTAAAATACTCGCAAGAAAAGTTTTCGTAACACTTTGCATCTACGTTTAGCTTGCCTGCAACAGCATATTCAAATGCTAAAACTATTTCTTTGGCTGTTTGATTACCAAAATTTGATTTAATAAATTTAAGTAGAACGTATTTCTCTTCTTCTATTGGTAAATTATTGCCTCTTAGCCCTACAAATAACATTGCGTAGCGTAGAGCCTGCTTTATCTCCTCTTCGTCGCTCTGTCGCAAAGTATGGTGGCTCTGTGCCTCGACAATAGCATTAGCTAGACCGCTACCAAATGTTAAGGCTCGTGATTCGGTCTTTACTAGTTCCTGTTTTTGCGTTGTTTGAATTTCCATTTTGACTAAACTTATTTTTATTTAACATCCACGTTGTAATTCTTCTTTTAATATCAAAGAACTTTTCCATTTCCCAGCGTTCTTTACCTTTAGGATTTTTTTCTGTCCAATAAGAAAAGAAATTATTGTACTCAGATCCTAAATCATTAGTGTGAGGCGAAAGCATTTCGCTAAAAGATACTATACTTTCTTTTTCTTTTATTTCATTTACTTTACTTTCCTTTCCTTTCCTTTGTTGAACGGTCGTTGAACGGTCGTTGAGCAATCGTTTATCGGCCGATGCTTTACCTGCCATTTTACGCTGTTCTTTCATCTTAAAGTAAGGTTCTAAGTAAACTAGCATTTTAGGCGAAAAGAACTTTTCTGTTTCGTCTATTTCAAATAATTCGTAGTTACATACACAAACTCTGACTTTTGCCTCTGAGACGCTAAATTCTTCTGCTAATAGGTCTAGGTCGCTTAGGGGATACATAAGGTCTTGTTGCTCCCTTAATGTCTCTAATAGCATAAAGTATATGCCGTAACCCTCTGTTCCTAGTTCTCTTCTTAATCGCCTAATTTTTCGATCGTGTCTTGCATTACAAAAATGCGGGAAATAATACGCTTCTTTTTCCATTTTAAAATAAAAAAAGCCAGCTTGCGTAGGAGTGCAAAACTGGCTTGGTTGGTTTTTAACCCTAAAATAACCGAAGAACTCCTACCCTCTTCGCTTATTTATTCAAATATATAAACACTTATCTAGGTTTACAAGTCCGAAACTCAAAATATCCTATGTACTCAGGAAAATCATTTTCAAACTTTCTAGCATAATCTGCTGTATAATTATTGTTTACTTTAAAATCGTCATTGCGATCTATCTTTGCATCCCATCTGATGCGTTCGCAAATTGCTTTAGATCCTATACTAGTTGCTCTTGAATGTATCGCCTCAAAAGCGTAGTGTACATAGGCTCTATATATTAACGGATTTTTTACGTGATACTCTTCGAATGTTAGCTTTTTCATAAGGTCTGATTAATTTAAGTTTTAGAAGATCAATTTGTAACTGATTAGCTAGGTGTGTTTGCCATTGATTAAAAGTTAGCTTCATAATTTTATGCGTTTAAATTAAACTTATCTGCTTTAGCTTCGTGCTTGTCGATGTTAATATAATAAATTTCATTGATAACTTCCTGATAATACGCTGTATCTTCTTCGTTATCAGTTTTCTCATTTATGATTTCCATTACTGCTATGATGGCACATTTAGTTGCTAGTTCTCTGTTTTGTAAAATGATATTAAATCTATTTACAAGGAATTCGGCTTTAGATTTAGGTATCATATTTTGCTTAATTTAATTATGTTCCAATTTGGGATTCCAATCGTTTTGTTTACGAGGCTAGGATGATTAAAAATAAGAGTTCTTTGACCTTCGGTTGTTCCTACTAATCGGCTCTCAAACTCATCGTTATAATTACCTAGCTTGTAATCTAAGTGGTATATTTCGCCTATTGAAAGCTTGTAGTTTTTAACTTCGTAAATGTTAATTTCATTGCCACTTTCTGATTTTAATACTTCTACTATGTTTCTCATTTTATTTTTGTTTAGATTATGATTTACCTTCTTCGTAATATTCGTCCATTAATTCCCTTAATTCTTTAGTCACTTCTGGGTAGTTTACCTTGCCATAAACGGCCTGCTGTACTAGCCCTGATGACCATTCTCTTGCACTAAAAGGTAGAATACCTTTCTTATTTAATCTATCAGCTACTAACTGATATGCAAACATTTTTTTAATTTTCGTCATTTTCTTCGTTTTTTAAATTATAATCTTTGTACGGTCTTTCTCCTATAATTTTGTATCCTTTCCAAAGTTGCTCTTGCTCATATTTATTATAGTCTTCGAGCGACACAAATCTTTGTACCGTTGTAAAATAAGCTCCAAAAGTTCCTTTTAAATCTAGCAATAAAACTATTGGATAAACTTGTGTTATTTCTTTTATAGGATCTTCGGATATTAATAAAAATCCGTCTTTCATCCACGATGCGATGTATAAATGATTCTCTAATTCCGTTTCAAAGCCTTTAGTTACTTTCCAAGTATTGGATGGGGCTTTAAAAAAAGTATATGTTAGCCTTTCCTTATACATTAGAATGGTAGATCAGATGCTGGAAAATTAACGTTTTGCTTTGGAAGGTTTGAATCATAAACTACCTTGCCATTTCCTATGTATATTTTAGGAGTCTTTGCATCACGCTCGTCTTTGGTTTGTGAAACCCAGATAGATGCATTATTCCCGTATTGATCGGGAGTGTCGTTTAATGAGATGGTAATATTTACCGATTCGTCATTTGTTTTTTTGTTCGTGTAGTGAACTAAGTCTGTTAATTTTGACTTGTTGATCTGAGCATTAATTAATTGTCCCATTTTAAGATAGTTGTAGTTTACGTGTTGTTAAAAAATTAAGTACTTTTTCGTCTCCTGCCATTACTGATTCGTTGGCTATGTAGAGCATTGATAATTCATTAAGTGTTTTGCAATCGTCTATGATTGCCTTCCAATCTGTTTCTCCGTTTTTCATTGGATATTTTTTTGCGACTGGTACGCTAGATCCTGATGCATCCGTATCTTTGTCGGTTACTAAACCTAGCAAACTCGATATGGAGTATCTCCGAAAATAGGAAATCCCCGCTCCGATGCTCTGAAATTCATTCATTGCTCCTAGTTTTACCGTAGGAATGCTAGTAAACGATTCTAGCTGTTCGCCTGATTCAACGTGAAAAAGAATTGTTCTGATTCCATCGTTTTCGAGTAATTGCGTAAAGCATAATTTATGCTTTTTTAGAAGTGGATTAATTACGCTAAAAATCTGTGGTAAATCAGCGTAGGTGTAGTTGTGGCCTTTCGTATCCTTATGGATAATCGGACACTCGTTTTGAAATTCCGCTAGGGATTTAATTAAGTTTTTCATTTGATTTAGGTTAAAATTATTTGAAAAGGTATTTCGTTAAATATAAAGTCAAATTCTACAAATCCATTGGTGCTAATTTTAGGTGCTCCGTATTTGTTTGCAATTACTAATGGATCTTTATTGCTATATCCCTGCATTGTAACGTTGTGAGTATAAATACTAATTAAGTAAAAATAATTGCTATCTAATTTTGACTCTTCTAAAAAGTCTGCTACTGCTTTAAATTTGGTTTCCATTGAGTTTTTCATTTGAGATTATACGAATTAATTTTGAGTTTGATTTGTCCATTTCGTGAGCGACTAGCTCTGCAATAGTCCATAATTCTGGATCGTATGACAATGTCATTGTGTACGTTCCTGCTTTGTCTCTGAATTCTGCTTTTACGATCATCATAGCCCTTGAACGATATAAAGTACTTGAAAGATAATGCCTACAAACGTTGCTAGTAACACTAGCTCGGTTAGGTCTTGCTTGTCGAAATTTTGGATGTAATTTCTCATTTTTGATTGTGTTTAGAATTGTTATGTCTTATTGACTTGTAAATATACTAAAAATATAATATAATAAAAACTTTTTATAATCTTTTTTACTCTTCATCGTAATTTTTATCTAGCGATTCTACTGCCTCATCGTAACTATTTAAAAAGTGCTCTTCGCCTGTTTTAAAATCTGATGTGATATAATCAACTTCTTGCCCCATTGAAGATCCAATGCTTATTCCGTTTTCTAATGCTATATAAACATAACCAGATAGGTGGTTAAAGCCTATTTGCATTATTTCTTCTGTTCCTGAGTATTTTGCGTATGCCTCAAAGCATTTTGACAAACCTAATGCTTCTAGGTATGCAATTCGATTATTTTGAAATCCGTGTAATTGTAAGTTTTCCATTTTGTGTTACGGTTTACCTAAGCACCGTAAGGTTTAGTGATTAAAGTCCTGTTATGTCGCCTACCATTAAGCTGTTGTCTGCTTTAGTAAATAAGCCTGCTAGTCTTCTGCCAGTAGGAGTCTTTTCAAATCGGTATGGGGCTTTCTTTAAATATTGATTGTCTTCGAGATAGTACGATTGCATCGGGTACGATGTTAGGGATGAGCAATAAGATACTTCTTGAATTACTCTAAATCCATCTACGATGTAGATTGCGTAAAGGGATGTAGATCCGTAAGAGATTTCCTCGCTAGAAAAGAATTTTGCATCTCTTTCTGCATATCTGTTTACGGTTTGAATCCAGATTCTGCGATTGTAATCGCTTCTTGTGTGATTTACTGCTTGGTCTAGGGATACTTCTACTAATGTTTTCATTTTGATTTTTGTTTAGAATTAATATGGAAAGTATGATTTTGATTTTGGATTAGATATTTCGGCATTCATTTCTCGAATATTGTATATCTTTTGGACTGCTTTGTACTCTGCTTCTAGATCTGTGCATTTGCAGTATTCTATGTGAAACTGCTTTGTGTGCTTAAAAATTACTCTTTCTGTGTTTGTTAGAATTAAGATGTCTCTCATTTTAGCTGTTTTTTAGGTATTCTGCCTTATTGCTCTGTAAAGGTAACAATAGTTTTAACAAATAAAAATCTTTTTTAATCTTTTTTTATATGTAGTGTAAAATAATTACTGATTAGGTTTTTAATAGGTAACCTATTTTTTACATATTTTTTACATATATGCACAAAAAAGCCTCCAGACAGAATCCAGAGGCTTTTAAAACACAATTCTAAACCTATTTATGAAAAACAACCAAAATTACACTATTTTACCATCTTTAATTAAAAGATTAGAAACTTTTGTTTTGCCATCTATTATTTCTACAACGGCAAAACCGTTATTGTGCTGTGCAAAAGGATAGTATTTAGGGCTTAATTGAGTTAGGCATCCAGCTGAATAGCTATGTATAAACTTTTTAAACCCAGTCTTTTTAATAGTATTTGTCGTACGATGTACGTGTCCAATCAGCGTATTACAGAAAGTCTTATTAAATGTGCTTTGCGAAGGATTCATTCCGCTTGCCATAATTTCGTGGCCGTGTAATATTAGTAAATCAGCTAATTCTATGCCTTGCCAATCAGGTACATAAATAATATTTAGCTTGTCTAGCCTAAAGAACTGCTCAAATTGCATCTCGTGTAACTGAGAAAACTCTTCTGCTTGTTCGTTTAAATACTTTTGCCACCTGTTTTCGTGGTTGCCTAGCTTGTAATAGATAGGAATATGAGAAAACAGATCTCTTAGTTTCTGTAGAAAGTTTCTGCCCATCTCTATTTCCCTTGGAAAGTCTCTTAGATCCTTTTCTTTTTCGTGTCTTGAGATAGAATAAAAGTCAAAAATATCTCCATTTAAAATTAGGCAGTCAATATTTTGTTCTCTTAAATGCTTAATTGCACACGTTATTGCACTAAGAGAATGATATGGAACGTGTATGTCTGATAACACACCCACTTTTTTAAAATCATCTGTTAAAGTAAGGCTAGTATATTCTCTGCCTAAGCTATCTTCTATCCCAAAATTATTTAATTCTTCTAAATTAAAATCAATAGATTCAATTTTAGTGTTAGGTCTTGTTTGTTTAAAATGCTCGCTTCTTTTTACTACACTTAATCCAAGTCTAGTAATTTTTTTATGAAATTGCTCTACGCTTGCATAGCCGTATGTATCCCAGTTTTCACGCTCAAAGTCTGCCCTTGTTAAATTAGTAGAATAAAAATGATCTTTAATTGATTGACCTCTTTCTTTATCTGATTGCATTTAGTCCGAATTTAAGATACAACCAAGCCATTAACATAATAGCTTCGATTAGTAATAGTATAATTACCCAAGTAGGAACACGGTATTTAATTATCTCTTTATCTCTGTATTCAATCCATTTTACCTGAGAATTACGATAGTTTTCTTCGTACACTTGTTGCATAGAATCAAGATCTACAATAGCACTAATATTATTGCCATCAGATTTAATAATAATCTTGCCTTGTGAAACGTTTAATTTGCTATAAAAACGAGTTAAAATACCACTTGAATCACAAGGGTTATAAATCGTTAATGTATCTGTTACAGATTTATATTTTTCTATAACTTTTTCTGTTCTAAAAGTATCTACTCTGAGCGTCTCTTTATACTCCGTTAAGGTATTCGTACGTTTACACGAAGATAGTGCCAGAATCGTCAAAAGAATAATGAATTTTTGCATATTTAGGAGAAGTATAGATCTGATTCTGCTTGGCGTCTTCTAGTTAATCCAGTTAAAGCTCTGCCACCTGCCTTATTCCACTTTAAAAATTCTAATTTAATTGCAGGATCAGAAGGGTTTGCATTAACTTTTTTAATAAGTGTTGATTTTTGTAAGTTACCTGTGCCTACATTATAAGCAAAAGAACATAATGCATCGAATTGGCTTTGAGATATGTCATCGCGACAAAATGAATCCACCGCTTTTTCATAAGTAGAAACTGATAATTTTAAAAGCTCTTCGGCTTCTTGTTTAGTAATTGCTTGATCGCTTAATAGAACTCTTTTACCGTTCGTATAATACGTGTTTCCGTATCCAATCGTATTTATACCCCCAGCGCAAACATACGGCACTAGGCTCAATCCCTCAAACGACTTTATTAGATCGAGACCTTTTTGGCTTAACTTCAATATTTTCATCTAAAAGATTTAGTTTGGATTTAAGCGTAGAGTTTTCGCTTTTAAGACTATGTACTTCAGTTGTAAGATTGTCTATTTTATCAGATAGTTCTTTTACCTTATCGCTCATTTCTTGCGCCATCTCTCGCCATATTTTAATTGCTGCTTCGGTATTCGACAACTCCCCACCTTGTATGTCTACATTCTCTTTTTTGCGTGTGCTAAAATATGTAGCTAATGAAGCTATTAAAGCGGTAAGAATATTAGTAAACCAGTCGGGTAGGGAGTTAAGCACCGTTAATCTTTTTTAAGTTTGTGTAAAATTTGAGCCTTTGCGATAATAGCGAAGTTTTCGTTATCCTTTACAAAGTTTTTGAACGTTTCTTGATCGCTAGAATCTAAGTCTAGTACCTCGCCTTTGTTAAGAGCTAAAGCCCACTCCCAAAATTTAAGGGCATCGCCTTTAGATTGTTGAACAAGTGAGTTAGCTACTAGCTTTCCAGCGTTAGCGTTATCGATGGCTTTACCATCTAAATCCACTAAGTTAAAGTTTAAATCTATTTTCATTCTTTTGTTGTTTGTTTCACTATAAACGCAATTTAAAGATTTTTGTTTCTTATGACTGCCAAGGCAAGCCGTAGTTTACAATCGGAGGATTTAAAAAGTTCTCTATTTGTGCATCTAAGTTTGCCTCGATTGCCTCGCAGTCTAGTGAAGCAGTAAGCCAAGATTCTACCATTTCCTTAGTCACCTCATCGTATGGAGTGAAGCTCGCTTCGTGTGGTGCATCGACTGCCAAAGCTCCGTAAGTATCAGCCGTAAAGTGAATGATATCCTCTTCGTATTGCTTTTGCGCTCTGTAATGAATTACGCTAATTACTTTGTCCATTCCGTCAAGGGAAGGGATACTATCTAACTGACTGATTAAAAATGAAAATGCCATATTATTTATTTTCTAAGATTTTAATTTTTGCTTCTAATTCTTGAACTGCTTTAATTAAAGGAACTACAATATTTGCATATCTTACGTTTTCTACTTGACCGCTTCCATCTTCATTTGCAAAATCTGCTAAGTATGAAGAAACTTCAGCCACTTCCTCAGCTATAAGTCCTAAGAATTTTTTATCTGAATATCTATAATAGTCTTTTTTGTAAGTA
>Ga0209191_1000137_pt1 | contig 59000 bp, 75 predicted proteins | sample S_130626_EF_Meta_FD_187320 | JGI IMG/M metagenome (GOLD analysis project Ga0209191, IMG submission 187320) | Freshwater microbial communities from Lake Simoncouche, Canada to study carbon cycling - S_130626_EF_MetaG (SPAdes) (version 2) | ecosystem: Environmental > Aquatic > Freshwater > Lake ...
TGTGAAAAGTCTTCATGCAGCTTATGGGCTGCGCGAATGGCCTCATCAGACAGGCGCTTTGCCTCTTCCTTTGATCGGCGTTCCTCATGGAAGTCATAGCGAAGCTTCTTGATGCGTTTCTGTACGCTTTCAGAATAAGATGCGATCTCATCATCATCAGGGATGCTGGGTTCCACACCCTCAGGGCGGCGAGGTTTGTCGCGGTCCTGCTCTGGCGTGTCATCTACAATTTCAATCTCAATGTCATCAGACAGATCTAGGTCGATGTCATTTTCAATGTTTTGAGTATTCATGCGCGGCTATACCCCCGTGGATCTTCAACAACTGCCTCAACCGTATCATCGTTGATCAGTCGGAACTCTTTCCCATGCACCTTGAAGCGCGTCCCTGAGTAAGAACGGAAGATGACGAAGTCACCCTCTTTGCACCAAGCTCCAGTGGGGAAACGGCTTGGATCTGAGTAGGCTTCAGGGCCTACCTTCAAGACAACGCCAATCAAGGACGCTGTCTCTTCCGCATTACGGATCTTTTCGGGGATATAGACGCCACCCTCAGTTTTAACTGTGATCTCAGGGATTGCGATCAGGATTCTGTATCCGCGAGGCTCTGGCAACTTTGCCATTGTAACCTCGTCTTCAACCGCTTGTTTAGTGTACATTTTGCCTCCAGCAGTGGTTTAAGGCCCACAGACACCTGATGCTCAATCAGACTTAGCTCTCAAGGAATCGTTGTTCGATGTCCCTGATGTCTCCTTCTGTCTTCAAGAGAGATGAATACTCACCCACCATGCGACAGTATTCGTCGTAATTCTTTGCGCCGCCATTTGCCAGAAAAAGTTCTATAGAGTTTTTCTGCTGATTCAAGCGCAAGATCAGCGCCTCGAAGATTTGACCTTCCATTATTCAACGCCTCCTTGGCCTGAGAGCCTGTCAGCAAGGCGGTTTGCGATATCAATCCCCATGCGAACACCTTCCTTTTTGTCTTCGCGGTCAGCATCCTGATCCTTCTCAGCGATGCGGACACCGATACGCGCACCCTCACGCGAGTCTTCGGACTGAATGCGCTCACGCTGCACAGCGATATTCTCAGACTTGTTCTGAGCATCCATCTGCAAGCGCTGCTGTTCGATCTGAAGATCTCCCTTGATCTTCATTTCCTTTAGCTCAAGCTCTTTCATCTGCATCTGAAGGACAGGATCTTGGGCTTGCTGCTGTGCTTGCTGCTGTGCTGCTTCAGCCTGATTCTTGGCAAGAAGTTTCTGAGCTGCCATCTGCGTCAGGCGCGAAAGCTCAAACTCCACGTCCTCAGGCAGGAACTCGCCTTCAGCAGGCAATGGAACGCCAAGCTGCTTCTCAATCTCCTTGCGGTACTGGAGCGCAGTGTGGTCGTTGATGTGCGCCATAGCAGCGGCTTGAATGGCCTGAGCGAAGGGGGACTGACCAAGGATCTGCTGGATCTTTGGATCTTGCATAGCTGCTTGGTGTACGGAGATGTGCGCTTCATGGTCTTGATAGTCAAACGCCTTTACAGGCTCTTGCTTGAGGATTGCCATGTTCTCACTAATGGGGTCTTTTGCCTTGATGTCCTCTGGCAGCTTAATGATGTCAGCGGCATCTTGGATGCCAAGAACTTCAAGCATCTGACGATGAAGCTTGCCCATGTCGTAAAGCTGTGGTGCTTGCGTGGATAGCTGCAATGCAGCCTGATACTGCATGATCCGCTGCGCCATCGTGGATGCATTCGGGTCAGACACGGGGATGATGTCAACACGACCATCAAAGTCATCGATGCGATTGAAGTCACCACCCATATCGTATGCGTATTTCTCATCCATGTGGTCATGGACGATCTCAGCAATCAGGCGAAGCTCATCCTTCATGGATGCATGAAGGCGTGCCTGAACCCCAGACATGACCTTCATGTTGCGCTCAAGCAGGGCGAGGGTGGTTCCAACAGGTGCCTGAGAGTTCATGTCGCTAATCTGAACATCAGCAACGGAACCGATACGCCGACCCTCCTCAACCACGTTGCTCAATAGCTGATACAGGACAGCGGATGGTTCTTTGTACGGCAGGAAGGTAATGGCATCGCGGATGGCACCACCGGGGACATCCACATCCCGGAACTCACCGGGCCGCAACGGGGTATTGTCTCCCTTGATTCGGAGACCGCGAGACTTCAGGCCAGCGGGTAGGTTTGCCAGCGTGCCAGCATCAATCAACTGGCGCATGATGGATGTGGCGGACTTTGCAAGGCCACCAATCAAGTGGATCAGTCCAGTTCCATAGAAGCCAAGACCCGGAAGGTATGGATAGTGGATGACGTGCATCCGCTTTTGCTTGGTCTCATCCTCTTCACGCCAGTTGCGGCGGATGGACAGGATGGTCATCGAACCCTTCTCAATGGTGATGACGTGGGGACGTGCAATACCATCAGGATCATCAAACCCCTCAGGCATATTCAGGTCAACATACATCTCCAAGATGGTGTAGCGACCATCATCAAACATGGTGTCATCAGACCCATCAAGGTCATCATATTTCTCTTGAATGTCTGACTTGTCTGCTGTTGGCAGACCAATATCAACATCGCGGTAGAAGCCAACGGCTTGAAGTTCCAAGATTTCGTTCTTGGTTTTTCGCATCACATGGGTAAAGCGTGGGCAGGTCTGTAGGCTTGAGGCACCATATGATGCAACTAAGTCTTCAGCGGGAACAAATGTCGCAACTGGGAGCTTGCGTACTGGGTCGAAGTAAACCTTCTTGAAGGCAGAACCAGCAAGTGGAAGCCTGAACAGCATTTGCTCAAGCTCACTGCGGTAATCCGGCATCTTCTCAGTCAGGAGATAGTTAAGCTCCGTCTCAACACGTTCAGCCTGACGAATCTTTTCAGATGTTTCCTTACCCATAATCTTGCTGCGGGCAGGCCCTGAGGCTGGGAATAGCTCACCCATAGCTTGTGCCTGAAAGCGCACAACAGACTCTGTGAGCATAGGGTGGAATACGCCGGATGCACCCTGCCAAGGCTGACTGCGCTCTTCAATCTTCAGGCCAAGCAGATCAAGACCTTTGATGTATGCCATCGCCCAGTCTTTGCGGGAGTTTCTGTCATTGATAAAGTCATCAACAAGCTCAGATGCCATGCCCTCAAGGTCAGAATCTTCGATGTATTCAGCAAGGTTTGCATCGTGAGGTACATCTGTCTGAGTGTCGTCTTCTTCGGAAGACCCAAACTCAATGATGATTCCACCATCTTCAGTTGGCGTGGAAATTGTATCCTCAGGTATTTCGATCTGAAGATCCTCACCCTCATCAATCATGGGCGAATCAAACGGCATGAGAGGTTTGGTGATGGGCATACTGAATCTCCAGAAAAAGTTCTATCGAACTATAGCAGAAGTTTGTGGCTTTTAGGAAGCGTGATGCTGAGATCACAGCAAGTGGTTATCTAACTCAGTTATTTCATGACATCGCTCATACGCCTTAAGGTTTGAACGTGCCATCTCCTCAACAGCTTGCAGGGTTCCAGATGTCCTCCTGCCTACACCACCAAGTGCCTTCATGGCGTTTCTGTATTTGAGTGTCAGCCTTTTGTGTTCCTGAAGGATCTCAAGCGGAAACGACTTGGCTGGATCTGTGTCAGTAGTACTCCACGGATCTGTCTTCATCGACTTCATCATCCCATTCATCACTATCAACCCTTATCCATCCGCCCTGCCTGAAGCGTATAAGGGCCTGTGAGGTGCTATCGACAAAGTCATCATGGTCACCTGACGGGAATGCAGCGCATTCCTCAATGACTTCGTATGCCCATCGTGTTGGTGGATGCCAGATGCATCCAGAAGAGAAAAGATCAGCAATTGCGTTCACACGGGCAATCTTATCGTTGCCACGGCTTGGTGTGAACTCAGTCACAGGCAGACCCATCTGCCTGAGTTCGAAGATCAAAGGCGCACCTGATGCTTTCTTCTCCACCACAAGCTGGTCTGGCTCGTACTCAAAGTACTTTTCCCGCGCCATCTTCTTCAGCTCTGGAAACTCAAGCTTTTCTTTGTACGCATCCAGAAGGATGACGTTTGGAACCTGTTGGCCCGTCTCATCAGTCCTGTAAAAGATACCCCATGTGGTACAAGCACTGTAGTCAGAGCGTTGCGTCTTCAGGAATGCCGTGTCCCATGACTGAATGATTGCCTCACACTCAGGCGGATCATCCTTTTCCCACTCACGCCACCATTCACGCTTGATGAGCGCACCCTCCTCAGAGGTTGGGTTCTGCATATACTGGGCATTCCACTTCCCAAGGTTACCATTGTTGGTAATTTCTTCCTTGGTTGCCTCAAGTTCTTCTAAAGGCCAGAACTCAGGCCATAATGGCTGTCCAGATGGAAGAATTGCAGGAAGTTCAATGACCTCCCACTCATCAACACCTTGCCTTTCGGTGGATTTCTTGATGATTTGACCTGTCAGGTCTCGTTTGGACCATCGGGTTTGGACGATGACTATTGCCCCACCGGGCTGGAGACGTTGACGGGGTCCAGAAGTATACCATTCGTACACCTTATCATAGATTTCAGGGTTAAAAGCGGCCTGTGTGGCCTCTTGTTCTGAGTGTGGGTCATCAATCACAAGGACATCAGCACCCTTACCTGTCACAGCACCACCAACACCGATAGCGAAGTAGTCTCCACCCTTGGATGTTGCCCATCTACCAGCGGCTTTTGAGTCCGTTGACAGCTTTGTGGCAGGAAAAACCCTCTGGTAGTCCTGCCCATCGATCAGGTTCTTGACCTTACGACCGAAGCCGACTGCAAGTTCTGCCGTGTGTGCGGTCTGGATGACCTTCTTCTCAGGGAATTTGCCCATGTACCATGCTGGGAACAGGTAGGATGCAAACTCTGACTTGGTGTGCCGTGGTGGCATATTGATGATCAGGCGCTTGAGACTGCCATTGGCGATGCGCTCAAAGGCATCCGCCATGATTTTGTGGTGTCTGCCTGAGATGAAGGCGGGCCACATACGCTCAACGAATGGAATGAAGTTGTCGCGTGAGTCTTGAAGCGACTGCTTGTCCTCAAGCTCCTCAAGATCCTTCAGGAGTGCCTCCTGTTCAGCAAGGGGCAGTGAGGAGATCTTGGCTAGGATGTGGTCATATTTTCCCATGACTTACCTTAGGCACAAAAAAATGCGTGAAGCAACCACATGCCCCGATACTCAGTACATACGATGTGCCTCACGCAAGTCTTGGGAGGAGAACTACATGTCCGTCAGACTGTGCAGTGGTACCAGTATACACCGTAGATACTGTAGGTACAGTAGATACTGTTAGTATGTATATATATATTATATATACGTTACTAAGATACCCCCTATAGGGGGTATCTCTATACAGTAAAGTATATACTGGTAATCACTTGAAGTTCTTGTATCCGCCCTGTGTTGGGCGCTTTAGGGACGGTGGTAGGTTGTTCTCAATTGCTCCGGGGAGCTGCCCTGTCTCACGATCCCTATCGCCGCGCATACTGCGTGGCCTCGTGATATCGATCTGATCACGGAGCTGACGACCATCAATTGATGTTGGACGGAATCCGGGAGGCATACCACCAGCAGGAAGCATTCCCTCAGGCTTCTGCATATTGGTCGGCTTTATATCAACACTTCCCATGTATGGCTGCATTGAACTTTGTGTCTGCTGATACGGTGGTGCTGATGTCGGAATTCCCTGCTGAGGAAACCTTGGTGTGCCGTAGTCCATAGGAGCGCCCATAGGCATCTGACCACCAAGGGCAGCAATGCCAGCACCCATAGCTGGCTTCATACCACCCATCATCATCTCTTCCTGACGGAACTGATCAAAACCTTGAGACGGCATCCGCTGTGCCATCTGATATGGAGGCATACCTCCAGACATCTGCCCAGACATTGGGTCCATATTGCCTGTTTGAGCGTTCTGTGAAAATTGAAGTGCTGCTTGCATACGGGATTGATCTACTGGCGAACCGCCAAATGCATCTTCAAATGCAAAACCTTGAGGCGGCATCTGTTGTGCCATCTGGTAAGGGGGCATCTGCCCTCCCATCATACCCTGAGGCCGCATACCCATTTGAGGATTCTGCATCTGCTGCCCCGCATTCGATGCCATAGGCATCTGTCCGCCACTACCACCTGACATTCACATCTCCATTGCCAAAAAAAAGTTCAACTGAACTAAACCTACACCACATAGGCAGTCTCTAACAGATTTTTTATAGTGGGGGTGGGGGTATGGAAGTTAACGAAGACCTCTTGTTCGTTAACCTTTTGCAGAAAATGTTCTGTAAGTGATATTTTTTTATATGGGTGGGGGGTCTTACACCGGGAAAACAGGGCATTCCTTGCACTAAACGGACTTTTGGTGGGGGTTATGGGATTGTTTGAGGAGATCATCATGTACCGTATGGGGGCGGGTGACCCAGCCATCTGGCCGGATGGGGGTAGGTGGGGGTCGCCCCCCGTGCCTGATCCCACGATGAGGTGGGCCATGAGACAGGCCAGAACGGCCATCGCACAGCACCATCGCACACCTTGCGATACCCATGCATACCTCAGCCCTGACATCGCGCCGTGCGATGCTCAGATCGCCCCGTTGACACCATTGCAGTGCAGGGGGGGGGCAAGGGGGGATCTTATCCTGCCAACCCCAAGCGGCGCAGCCTGTCAGTGATGGACTGCTGGATGTCATCCAGTGACCTGTCGCTGGTGGTGACCTCGACCTTGTCGGTGAACATCCCGCTGGCCTTTGCCAATAGCTCTGCGGCCCTGACCTTGACGCTGTCGGTGTCTGCCTGTCGCATCATCTGCCGCAAGGTCTTGAGCGCCGCCTCTGCGTCAGAGACCGCCATCATGCGCCGATTGTCTTCAATTTCACGGTTTAGCTGTTCGATCCTTGATCTTACCTTGACATCGGTCATCAGCCGACAGGCAAGGCTGTGGACACTGGCGGGGTCCATCTGATCTGTCACATAGGACGCCCTGTAGGCGTCCGATAGGTTGCAGCCTGATGTCACCGCTTGGCAGAACGCTTCCATCTTATCCGTCAGCCCTGTGTCCAGTGATCTGGCCGTCCTGACCTTGGTCTGCCTCTTTGGTGCTGTCTCATCCCCTGTGGATGCAGTGACAAGGCGCAGTTGGCGGCTGCCGCCTTGGGTCGGGCGCGATGCTGTCTTGGCAGCGGTGCGGCGGGTCTTGGGCGGGGTGATCTGATCTGTGGTCATGGTGCTGATCCTGTGGCTGTGTGCAGGGCCTGATGCCCTGTGTGATCTGGACATCCTACACCGTCAGGCAGTGATCTGTCACCCGCAGCCTGTCACCCCCTTGCGGGGGTTCGGAATCGGGCGCGGTCGATAAGTGCCATCGCACTTTTCCGGCGGCTTTGTGCAGACCAGCTCCAAAGGCCAAATCGCGCAACCCACTGATTCCAATGGCATAATCAGGATTTCGAGGTCGGGTTTTGGGGGCCTGTTTGCACCCACCCTGATCTGGCCTGAGGTCGATATCGCTGCAACAGGGGTCAAATATCTTGCTTTAACTAATGAGAAAATTCTTTCACATCAATCACTTGAGGTGATTCGCGGCCTGTTTTTCAGACCCTGTTTTGGGTTAGTTCGGATGAGCTGGGAACAGGCATTTGACACTTTCGGATAGGTTTGACTGTGGCATAAAAGACACACTTAGACCTGTTTGGACAGAAAAAATGCAATATAACCCGATTTAGGTGCAAATACCTATTTGACAGTCTGCAGGATACCTGTCAAAGACTAGGCCACGAAACGACGAACCGCCCAGCACCGTGCCTGACCTTGGCCCCACCTGACCGGATCGCGCTGCCCACCCCGCCGGAACTCGACCGGAATTGATATAAACCAAATCGAGCGCCATAAGCACACGGATAGTGCAGAGGTTGTCCCCGCAGTAACGGGGGGGTTGTGATTGACAGTATTGGCGTGGATGCCGTGCCAGACAGTCAGGGCTTCCATCCCCCTGATCCTCTGGACCAAAGCGATATCCACTTAGAGACCTCGAAAGTGACCCAAAACAAGTTGATATTACCTGCACCCTACGGGGTGCAGTCATGTATCAACCCAACGAAGGACCAACCAAATGACCTACTACACCCTGTGCCGCTATGACGCCCTGCACAATGCATGGTTTGACGAATTTGGCGACTTTTCCAAAGCTGATGTGGACGCCGAATGGCTGGGGGAACGCCAGAACGGCACACCCGCCAAGCACCTGAAAATCATCAAGACCAACGGCACACTGGCTGACCTGATTGCCAAGCGCGATGCGCTGCCCCTGCCCAACTGATGCATCGGTGACCAGCCCACGGGCTGGCATCCCATGCACCAACGCATGGCAACCAAAGGACAAAGACCATGACCTACTCTGACAGCGCCAAAGGCGCGACCATCACCAAGGCCCGCGCCTTGCAAGAGCTTGCCCACCACGGCCTGACCCACCCCGCTGATGTCGCCCAGTTCTTGGCTGACATGGGCGATGCAGCCCACTACGCAGCCCACAAAGTGCTGCGCTGGCTGGGTTACTGACATGGACACCGTGATCGAATGCAACCGCATCGTGCAAGCAGCCAAAAGGTGGTCAGATGAAAACGGTTTGGCGATGCCCCGCCGCTTCACCGCCTATAGCAAGGCATGGCGGCGGGCCTATGACCAAAGCGGCGCACCCTATGACCGCGCCACGCCGCGCCTGATCTGCCTGACCTGCCGCTTGGCAGACCTACTGTCCTGATCATCACTGGGTGGCCCCATGCGGGCCATCCTATCATGCACAGGTCCGCAGCCGGAAAGAGTGACCCAACATTGGAGATCGACCATGACTAACGCAATCAACGCTGACGTTTTTGCAACCGTCAAATCCCTCGAAGGCGCAATCAGCGCCCTGCGTGAGGTCGCCAAAGAAAACGGCGCTGAGGCCAACAGCCGCAAGCTTGACGCCTATGCTGAGATCATCGCCAGCATATCTGGCATCAAGCTGGTCAAAGGCAATCTGCCCCGCGCCATTGGCAACCAACTGCGCGAAGGGCTGCTTGAAGCGGGCCTGAAAGAGGCACTGGTCAAGCGTTACACCGAAAATTCGGTCGGTGCGCTGCGGGTCTTGAACATCCCGACCCAAGCCACCCCTGACTTGGTCAAAGAAATCCTTGAAACCGAAAACATCGCCAGCGAAAACCAATTGGCCAAGCGCATCAATGGCGAGGCCGAAAAGGACAAGGTCGCAGCCTTGGCAGAGGCGCTGGTAGGAAAGTTTACCACCCGCAAGGATCAGGATGGCAACCGTGTCAAAGGCGTGTTCAAGCCGTCTGATCTGGAACAGGCTGATTGGGATCGCTTCGAGGATCTGGTGCGAGAACTGAAGGCTGCACGGGTCGCAGCCGCTGACGCTGGGGCCATCGCAGCCGCAGAACAGGCAGCAGTCAACGCCGCAGCCAATGAGGTGTTCAGCGCCCTCTGACAGTCAAACAGTGCAGCCCTACGGGGCTGCATCATTCGACCGTCAAACAACCAAAGGACAGATAACATGACAACGTACACGCGCAAACAGGCTCAGGTGGTGGCCGGATTGGCTGGCATCAAGTACCGCATCACCAAAGCTGGCGAGGTGCATTTTTATGGCACCATGCCCAACAGCAACACCGTTGGCTGGTACTTGGCTGGATACGCTGCCACTGGCGAGGTGTGACATGGATGAGTTCGAAGCGGGTGCGGTGATCCTCCTATTGATCATCGCCTTTGGCATCGCGGGTTATGAAATTGCCCGCGCATTTTATGGGTAAGGAAAAGTTCAATGGCACTTCTAATCATCTTCGCGGTGGCCGTGGCTGTTGCCAAGGTCATCGTCTTGACGCGCCTGTGATGTATCGGTGTCTGGCCCCATGTGGGCCAGCATCCCATGCATCCCGCATGAAACCAACGAAGGAAACCAACATGAAAATATCACAAGCTACCACCATCACCCGCGCTGCCATCGCCAGCGCCATCGCCCTGAACGCAGAGGGCCGCAGCCGCGATGCAGAATACATCATCCCCTTCTGGGTGTCCGCCGCTGGCATTGGCAAGACCACATCCCTGCGTGATCTAGCCCGCAGCCTTGGCCTGACCCCCATCACCCTGCTTGGGTCGCAGTATGACCCCGCAGAACTGGCTGGCTGGGCGCTGCCCATCGAAGGTGGTGATCGCATGAAGCGCAGCATCCCTGATTGGTTGCCGGATGGGTCGGTTCCGACCCTGTTGATCTTGGATGAGCTGCCACAGTCCACCACCGCAGTGCAGAACATCTTCGCGCAGATGACCAACGAACACCGTGTTGGCCCTCATGTGCTGCCATCCAACTGCTACATCGTGGCCGCTGGCAACCGCGCATCTGATCGCGCTGGTACGACCAGCATCCCCACCCATCTGCGTGACCGCCTCTTGTTCTTGGAGATCGATGCAGATGTGGAAGACACCGTGTCTTACTTCGCCAAGGTCGGTGTGGATGAGCGGGTGGCAGCGTACCTTCGCCACCGACCTGAGTACCTGTCCCAGTTCGACAGCGCTGCCAATTCCTGCCCCTCGCCCCGCTCTTGGGAACGGGTCGGCAGCATCCTGTCCTTCGGCATCGACCCGCAGTGCATGACCTTCGCAATTCAGGGTCAGGTCGGCAAGGCTGCGACCGCTGACTTCATGGGTTACCTGCGGGTATATGCGGAGATGCCTGACATCGATCTGCTGATTGCCAACCCCCACACCGCACCGCTTCCCCACAACCCCGCCATCCTTCATGCCGTGTGCGCTGCCCTATCTCGCCGCATCAAGGATGAGAATGCAGCCAACATCATGACCTACATCAAGCGCATCCCGCAGCAAGAGTTCGCTGCCTACACGGTCAAGGATGCACTGGCCCGTGACCCTGACCTCAAGCAGTCCAATGCCCTGCGGCAGTGGATCTTGTCTGATGGTCGGGCCTTGGTTCTCTGATCAACTGGGTGGGCAGCAATGCCCGCCCTCAACCAACATGGAGGCGCACATGGACGCGCAATTGAAGATCAGCCGCTGCGTGACACGGCTGCTACTATCCCACCCGTTCTGGGGCAGCATCGCCCTTGGTACACAGTTCATCAAGTCCGACAGCACCAAGACGATGGCAACCAATGGCAAGTGGATCAAGTGGGGTCCGGCATTTGTGGACAGCATGACAGAGCCAGAGACAATGGGCGTCATCGTCCATGAACTCTGCCACATCGTGCTGAAGCACCACCTGCGGCGCGATAACAAGTCACCCAAACGGTGGAACTACGCGACCGACTACGCCATCAACCTGATCATCCGAAAGGATGGGTTTGTGCTGCCTGAGGGTGGTCTTTTGGATCATTCCTTCACCAACATGATGGCAGAGAAAATCTATGACCTAATCCCTGACCCGCCAGAGGAACCAGCATGGGGCCTTGTCAGTGATGAGGATTTGGACGGTGAAGACATGGCGGACATGGAAGCGGAGGTTGACCAGCGCATCATGGTAGCAGCCAATGCAGCCAAGAATGTGGGCAAGGTTCCGCATTTCATCGAAGGCATCATCGCCCAGATGGAGCAGAGCCAAGTGGATTGGCGCGATAAGATGCGCCGCTTCCTGTGCGGTGATCAGCCTGATGACTACAGCTACCGCCGCCCAGAGCGCAAAGCTTTCCATCACCTTGGCCTGATCGCGCCCAGCATTGAGCGGCGTGGTGCTGGTCACATCGTGGTGGGCGTGGATACCTCTGCGTCAGTTGGCGATGAGGAACTGCGCCACTTCCTTGGCGAGGTTAACGCCATCAGCCAAGACGTTAACCCCATGTCGATCACCGTGATCTACTGCGACACCCATGTGAACCATGTGGATCACTATGAGCAGGGGGATGAGGTCACCGCCTTCAACCACAAGAGCAGGGGCGGCACCAACGTGCAGCCTGTGTTTGACTATGTGCGAGATCATGACCTTGAGGTGGACCACATGATCTACCTCACCGACCTTGAGGTGTGGGACTTCCCCAAGACCGTAGACTTCCCATTGCTGTGGGTATCGTCAAACCCCAGCGCCAAGGCCCCTATCGGGGACACCGTGACCATCAAGATCAAGTGACAAAGTCTGTCGCCCACGGGCGGCAGTCAAGAAAAAGTGCAACAGAACTTTTCGGAGAACAACCATGCCCATCTACACCGTCCGCTTTCAAGAGACCATCAGCTACTCAATGCAAGTCACCGCCGACACCCCAGAGGAGGCCGCAAACTTTGTCAGCGGCGAGATCAGGGACGTTGGCATTGAGGCCATGAATGCATGGCAGGACAACTCAGATGTCGAAGTCTGGGACGTGGAGCCACACCCCCAGCCCAGCGACAAGACCATCCCTTACCACCCCCAGTGCGGACTGCCTGACAGCGTCAGGTCTGAGGTGCTGACACTGGCAAAGGAGACCAACGTCAGGCTGGCTGCATCCTTCTACAAGGTTGCTGAGTCCACGATCTACAAATGGAGAAAGGATTTGGGAATATGATTACGACCATGAACATCCATGATGTCACTGATGTTAGGGTTGAAAGATACAACCACAGCATCAATGCGCTTGTGTTTGCATTTGTCTGTCGTGACGAAGGAAGGCATGAGACCACTGCCTTTGGCGTCAAGACAGACGCTGCCATTAAGATCATGTCGATCTTGGGTACAGAAAATACGCGCATTTACTGCAACGATAGGCTCTTGACCGTTGATCAATACGTTGAGGAGCTTGCTGTGCAAAAAGTGTTGGAAAGAATGGGGGAAGGAGATGCGACCTAAGGGCATCAGTGTAGACAGATACAAGGAGCTTGCAGCTCAGGGGTTAAGCGCCTCTGAGACTGCAAGGGTGTTGGGTGTGAAGAGTTCCACAGTTCAGAACATGGCAAAGCGGCATGGCATAGTCTTCATCAGGGGCAAGTCTGGAAGACCAAAGCAGGAGATGAAAGGTGACTGAGGTCGTATGCCCAACACCCTGCAAGAAGTGTCTGCCCGTGGCCCATGAGGGCGTGGTTTTCCCATGTGCTAAGGCACTGTCTGTCCACCTTGGTGTGAGCGTACACTCTATCTACCAAGCACTGTGCAGGACAGGCTCTACCGACCGCTGCGGCAAGCCAAGAGGTGGTCGCATGGGCAACTGCAAGATGGTCAATGTTGGCAAGTACTCTTGGCCCTCCGTGTCAGCGATGGCGCGTGATGTGGGGGTTGAGAGATCAACAATCTGCAAGCAGCTTAAGCGCAGCCCAGACAAGGTGTTGGCTGCGGTCATGCAATGGGAAAGAGAAGGGGAAACAAGGAAATGATTGGACAAGAAGAGAGTGCGTTCTACAGCACACTGCGGGAGGCTATAAAGCAAAACCCTCAGTGGTTGATGACTGCGATGCAAGCCATCAACAGCGGCATGGATCAGCGGCTGCGGCAAGAACGCCACGAGAGGATGGAGTGGGAGGTCATTGCCTTCAATGCAATGGAGGCCCGCATCTTCAAGAGCAACAAGATGTGGCTATCGCAGAAGATAGACCGCCTTCGTGACAAGGCATCGTTCCAATGGGATCGCATCATTGAAAGGCTACAGAAATGATCATCACTACAGCGGCAGCAACTTGTTTGGCACTTAACGTGTACTTCGAGGCGCGGGGCGAAGAGCCTGACGCCCAGCGCATGATCGCAGAGGTGGTCATGGAGCGCGTCAATACAGAAGGTTTCCCCAAGACCGTGTGCGAGGTCGTTTGGGAGAAGGGGCAGTTTAGCTGGACCAAGGATGGCAAGTCGGACAAGCCCAAGGACACCTTGGCTTGGCTTTACGCCCAGATCGTAGCCAACGAGGTCTTGCTCTACGGTGGCGAGTTTCGGACGGGGGCCACTCACTATGCGACCCGTGATTCCAACCCGTACTGGGCCAAGGATATGCAGGTGATTGGCATGTACGGTAATCATATTTTTTATCGGGAAAAGGGGTGTGATGAATGAGTGACGATCTTATCAAACGGCTGCAATACTTAGGCCGTGTCGCAAAAGACTACGATCAAGACCACATGACCAGTGCGGATTATGAGATGATCCCTGCGGTCACAAAGCAAGCCGCCGACCGCCTCGAAGAGTTGGAGCGGGACAACTACCGCTGGAAAATGGAATGTGAAGAGTTTTGGCGGGCGAGAGAAGCCAAGGCGGTGGAGGCGCTGCCTAAACTTCATGCCGTACTTGACATTCTGCTCAACAATTTCCCAACCAAAGCACGGCCAAAATGGGTAGCAGACATTGAACGACATATTGATGAGGCTGTTGCCGTGCTGGCTGAACTGGAGGGTGGCAATGAGCCAGACAAAAAGCAAAGCCTCTGAAGCCCTGCGAAAAGCGGGGTACGTCCAGCTTCCGCGCTGGTGGGCCACGGAAGATCAGATCGACCAAATCTATCTGATGCTAAAACCAAACCTGCCAGACATCTACGCCATCCGGCACGCCAACAAAGACGACAAAGCCGCCGACATCGAAGATGCTTGGCGGGAATATGAGGAGAGAAAGATATGAGTGAGTGGAACTATGACATGGATGCCGCGCCACGGGGGCGGTATGTCAAGAAGATGGTGAAGACACCGAAAGGCATCGTTGAAAAGGAGGTCCATGAGCCTGATCTGATCATCGCCACAGAGGGGACTATCGTCACCCTATCCAAGTGGCTACCTCCCATCACAACAGGCCCTGAGGCGCACCGCAGGGGCAGCAGATGGACCATGTTCGCCACATGGGAGACCCCACTGGCATGGATGCCTTGGCCCAAAGCACCAAATGAGAAATCAACACAGGAGAAAAGTGCAGATGAACTTTCTGAATAGGCTGGTAGAAAAAAAGAGTTGGAGGTGAAGATTGGGCGGCGTAACAATGACAAGGTCTGATGATGCGAAAGCATTACTGATCTTAAAGCTTCGTACCTTGTACGGAGCGGCAACGGCTGCAAGGCTTAACGGCATGAAGTCGGAAAAGGTAAGGACTATCTGCAACAGAATCCTTAACGACGACCTCCGTGCCAGCGTCAAGGACGGCATAGAAACACCAGATCAAGTTATGTCTGGGTATTGGAGTGATCTGAATGGATGAAGAGGAAATCTTTGATGTCAGGGTCGCACCAATACTTGTGTTCACCGTCATAGTGGTGATCATCTTTGCAGTGTACGGCGCTGCCAGTGCTGGACGTGATATCGTCATGTTATGCCTCAAGATACTTGGCAAGATGTGACGGAAAGATACGGCAACCTAAGGGTTGTGAAAATGTTCAACCAAATCAACGACCTCAGAAAGCTTATCAGGTCTGAGGGTACACCATCAATCCAAGAGGCGTGGGATAAGGTCGAAGAACACATCGACTTCGTCTATGCAAATCAAAGGGAAGAAAATGACAGAGATTAACATTATCAAAGATGGCAAGGGTTCTTTCCCCAATACCCTCCAAGAGGCAGAGGCGGGTGATGACATCATCTACCATATCGGTAAGTATGCGGCAGGACCGCACAAGTCTGACGCACTACAGGCTGCACTTGAGGGAAAGTGCTTCATCTTCCAGAGAAGGTTGGGTGATGAACTCTTTGCATATGTTGCAGTGAAGGCAAGCGATAAGCACACCAAGAGAATGAAGGGAATAGTGAGATGATCGTCAACGGAAAGTCTCTTCTAAAGTATGCACCCATCAATGATATGCTTGATCACAAGGTGCGCGGCAGGATCACAAGCCACGGCCTGTCTGAAGCTGGGTATGACATCCGCATCAAGCAAGATGTGGAGTTCACCCAGAATGGTGTGACAGTGGATGGGGTGTGGGCGTCTGGTCGCTTCACCATCGCAAGTGCTATTGAACTTTTCGATATGCCAAAGAACATGGTCGGAATTGTCCACGACAAATCCACATGGGCAAGGCTTGGCTTGTCAGTGTTTAACACCTGCATAGAGCCAGCGTGGCGTGGCTATCTGACCCTTGAGCTTGTGTACCACGGCAACGGTAGCCTACATATTCCAGCGGGATCTGGCATTGCTCAAGTCCTGTTCCACTTCACAAGCAATGACGCTGAGTACAGCGGAAAGTACCAGAACCAAGCAGACCGACCCGTTGAGTCCATCAAGGGCTGATACCTCAACCTAACCTAAGGAAACAAAATGTCGAACTACTTCAACCCAGAAGACGTAATCACCAAAGACGGTGTTGTCTCGAACATCACCCGCAATGGTGCTGGCTTCATCTCCACCAAGGATGGCGCTGATGTCTTCGTACCCATCCGCCTTGTCCAGACCAGCGGCATAGAGATGGGTGATTCCGTCACCGTGTACATGGTGAAGAACTTCGGAGATTCATCCCTAAAGAACATCAGCGATTCCGCCACATACAGGGCGCTACGGGTGGTGATCAACACCCGCCTAGGCATGGGTGCAGCACAGGAACTTGCTGCCACAGTGACGCTCCCAACCTACAGTGCGCTGCCAATTGATGATTCTTTCCTTGCGCCAGCATCAGTGGTGAAGGCAAAGCTTGGCTCGTCTCATCTCCGCTCTATGGTAGACAAGTACATCGCTGACGGCTTCATTGGCACATCAGCAATGCTGCACTTGCGCCTTACTCAAGACCTTCCATACATTGATGTGATGGGTGATGACGCTGGTCTTCGTATCAAGATGGATATCTCAAGTCTGTTAAACCGTATGCATGATGATGGGCTGATTGCCCAAGCCCGCATCTGTAACTCCGGCGACCAGAAGAACTCTTCGTACACCGTCTATGGTCCAACCGCGAAAGGATTGTTCAATGCCATCATCGGGGCCTAATCGCAGCACAAGGGAAGCCAAGGTCATCTCTGAAATTCTTAAGAAGATTCCTCAGGAAATCAATGGCGGCACGGTTGCCGCCTTGATTGTCAACATCCTGTATCGATACGGAATGGAAGAAGAGTGGATCAAGATCGTTGATGCTGTTGATGAGACAATGGCGCATATAGACCAAGCGTCCATAATCAACACCTCAGAAGTTCGACTGAACTAAATAAAAATGGGGTGGCGGTTTCCCGTCACCCCTAAGTCTTGGCATTGAGCAGTCAGACGGCAGTGCGTCTTAGAGCTACTTAGACGTTTCTTGACCCATCGTCAAGCTTCAAGTCACGCTCTTTCTCTTCAATAAGAAGATACGCAGCGGCAAGATAGTTGATTGCACCAAGCAACTCAGACCGTGCAGCCCTGAAGTCCTCACGCGCCATCATGCCGTGGGACTCTCGCACCTTCTTCTCAGCCTGACCTGTCTGGAATCCAATGCCATGCACCCGTGCAATCGCCATGATGTCTTGGTTGATGAAGTCATCACCGTTGGCATGACGCTCCCTGCCTTTGCCTACTGCTGCGTGGTTGTATGCCGTCATCAGCACGCGCTTGAGCGGCGCATACATGGCCTCAGTCCTATCAGCCTCCGACATCCTTCGATGCTGAATTGGTGCTGCCTTGCCAGCCTTCTCAGCAATGTATTCCTCAAGGTCCACTTGCTCAGAATGGTACTGAGTTGTCGCCATCATCTTCTCCAGTTTCTGATTGATCTGTTCCGATATCCGCGAATGGGTCATAGACACCCTCCTGCAAAGCGTTGCTAGTGTCGCTTAGTTCGCTGTACGTCGATGTGATTGTGTTGAAGTACAGGGTGCATTGCCCCTGCTTGCCAAGCCATGAGAAGCGCGACTTCCAAGAATGCACTTCGCTTGCCACAGACTTGGCTGGGTCTGGCCTATGCACTGTCAGACCATGATCAGCCTTGGCAAACCATGCAGCAGATCCTGAGATGTCATAGCCCTTAGGGGCTGGAACCTTGCCCTCTGCATTCCGCATCATCTTTGCTGGGTGTGCAACGAACCAGACATGAAGTCCGTGGGCCTGAGCGAAAAGGCGGACACGGGTCAGCATGACACTGATCCAATCTGTCTCTGTCACATCGCTGGGTTTCTGTATGTAGTTGTATGGGTCGATCACTACACCCCTGATTCCGTACCGCATGACTGCGGCCTTTAGTCTTTCGAGGATCGAATCCATAGATGCCATCGCGCCATCTGCTTGATATATAAAGCTAAAATGCTGACGTATAAATTCCTTACCAATCTCCAGCTCTTCAGGTTCCATGCGTGCAGTTGGACCTACGAAAAATGGTTTCCTCATGTACTTGGCAATAAGCTTTGCGATGTGAAGTCTTGGTTCATTCTCAAAGCTGGACACCGCGAACTTCCATCCCTTCGCCTGTGCCATGTTGACCATGATCTGGTCCACAAGTTCTGACTTGCCTGATGATGGGTGACCCGTGACGATGGTCAGCATTCCTGCGGAGATCGTGTAAAGCTCATCAAGGCTTGGGTATCCTGTACTCTCACCCCTGCCCATGCCGTTGTCGTAGATGTCATCAAGCTGGTCGAAGAAGTGGCTGCTGTCGTACAGCCCACTGATGGGCCAAGGGATGCAGTTGCCTATCAACTGATCGATGCCTGACTGCCCATGCTTGACCCACACATCATTGGCATCCTTGCATCCTTCTGGGTACTCAACTGTCCATACCCTGTCCTTGCCAATGCGCCTTGCAATCTCTTCTGCCGCTGCCTGTCCGGGACCATCGCCGTCACAACAGATCACGACCCTTGATGCTGCATCAATCTGCTTCTTGGCATCCCACACAAAGCGGAACTTGCCATCTTCTTCTGGGTTCACCTCACCATCAGCTACCTTGATGACTGCGCCCAGAGGTATGCTTGTGGCGCTCTCATAGCCAGCCTCTACCAGTGTCAGCGCATCCATCTCACCCTCTGTGATGATCAACCAATCATCCTTGATGACGTTGTGTAGGTTCCACAGGGATGCTGGTGCGCCGTTGGATGTGAAGCCCTTGCCGCCTGTCCACCGCAGCTTGGCTGCATACTCCTCAGTCTTGTTCATGTACGGGAACACCACAGTATCCACGACAGCGCCAGCGGCTTGCACATATGCCATCGCTGACTTGACGCCCAGCTTCTCAGCCGTTGCTTTCGATATGCCACGGGATGTCAGGAAATCTATGCCCTGCTGGGATAATGCATCCCACTTCTTCTTTGCTGCCACTGCCACTGGTTTGATCCTATCCGCTTGCCACACTTGTCTGTTTGTTTTCTGGTCGTCCTTCATTGGAACGATCCCGTGTTCTTGGCAGTGCCAACACTGATAGACTGCCGTTTCATCATCAACCTTAACCGATAGGGTCTTGTCGCCCTTCTTCTTTCTCTGCGGTCCACAAGACGGGCAAACAACTTTGTGTTGCCCATGCCTCATACTGTAGACCACAGGCCGAACTAGATGCTCTATGCCCATAGTGTCCTCGCTCTTTGCCGTCACCACCATATGACAAGGCTATGCCTCAAGTCAATAGCGTCTATCTGAGTCTATTTTTGTCTATTGCATTCTTGTCAAGGCTATGTGTATAATAGTACCGTAGGTACTTAGGACTGTTACTTACAGTGATACCCCCTTTAGGGGGTATCTAGTTACAGTAGATACTTTAAGTAGTTCTTACAGTATCTACCGTGCGCGTAGTAACTAGATGCTCTGGAATATCCATGATGTCGCACTCAACAACTCGAATCACAGCGCGGGGAACCTCCCTGTCCAGACCCCAGTATGCGAACCGCTGCTTGACCTGTCGGTCATTGGCATAAACAATTCCCTGCATGGCATCCAAGATCACGGACTCATCAAGGTCTGGTCTTCGTGATGCGTAGTGGATCATCAGTTCCACCCTGACATCCTTGTCAGTCATCACCTTCACCTGTTCACGGCACTGACGTTGGAACTCAGTGACGTAATCCCTAGCCTTCTGCGACTTGATGAAGGCTGGTCTGCCGCCCAGCGTAACCAGTTTCCGGCTGTTCGCCTTCGATGCTGGTTCGCCAAAGATAACAAAAGTGCAATCGAACTTTTCCATAGACATCCTCTACCGTTATTGTACTTGACCAACTTAGACAGTAATGGTATCAGTTAGCATCACTAGGAGCAACCCATGAAGATCACCAACAAGTACAATCTACCAGATACGTTCTTGTCTTTTGCCCGTGATGGCAAGTACGACAAGGGCAGTGCAGACATCAGCGTCACCACGTTGATCGACAGCCCACGCATCAACATCCTCAAGCAACAGCACACTGGAGAGATTGAGTCAGATGTTTCTGACATGATCTGGCCTCTGCTTGGTACGGCTGTACACCATATGCTGGAGAGCGGTGTGCCTCAGGGCAACATCACGATGGAAGAACGTCTGTTCGTCAACATCAATGGATGGACCCTGTCAGGTGCTATCGATCACCAAGAAGAGATCGCTGGCAAGATCCACATCAGCGACTACAAGGTCACATCCGTGTGGTCTGTGATCTACGGCAAGGAAGAATGGGTCGAGCAACTGAACTGCTACGCGCAGATGGTTCGCATGGCAAAGGGCAAGGAAGTTGCAAGCGTCCGCATCATTGCCATCCTGCGTGATTGGAACCGCCGTGATGCCATGCTTAAGCCCGACTACCCCAAGTCGCCTGTGGCTACGGTGGACATCCCACTGTGGCCTGAGGCACAGGCAATTGAGTATCTGCATGACCGCATCGAAATACATCAAGATGCACAGATGATGTGGGACACCAAGGAGTCTGTTGTTAATTGCAGCGATGATGAACGCTGGATGAAGCAGACCACTTACGCCCTGACCAAGAAGGGCAACAAGCGGGCAACCAAGGTCTTCGATAACTTCGATGACGCTGCCGCTGAGTTGCTGACCTACGGCCTTGGATACGAAGTCATCACCCGTAAGGGTGAGTACACACGCTGTGAGCAGTACTGCTCCGTCTCTGAGTTCTGCACACAGTTTGCAATGGAAAAAGTTGGGAAGGAATTTCTGAATGACTGAGAAGACATCTTGGGAGATCCTGTCTGCCGTTGACGTGGGCGACAAGATCGAAAAGAAGAACGGCCTGTCCTACCTATCGTGGGCATGGGCATGGGGCGTCCTGAAGCAGCACTTCCCCTACGCTGGCTTCACCAAGCACACCGCGCCAAACGGGATGCCGTACTTCATCGATGCTCAGGGCTATGCCTTCGTGAAGGTTACCGTTGCCCTGCACTACGATGGCAGCACTGACATCACTGAGATGCTGCCAGTGTTGGATCACCGCAACAAACCCATCCAAGGTCCGAATGCTTTCGAGGTGAACAACGCACTGCAACGCTGCCTTGCCAAGGCCATCGCTTACCACGGTCTAGGGCATTACATCTATGCGGGTGAGGATGTGCCACAGGAGGCCGTAGGAGCATCGGCAGAGGGGCAAGTCTCTGTCTCCGCACCTACCCCCGCCAAGGCAGCTACAATCGCTCCTGCCGCCGCCGTTTCTGCCCGTTTGCCTATGATTACACCTGATGGTGAGCCGGACAATGTTTCGGCAGCACCAGACATAGTTGCGTCTGTGTTCACATCATTCATGCCACACTGCAAGGATGAGAAGTCGCTGACCCAGTTCTACACCAAGAACAAGCTTGGCATCGCCTTCCTGAAAGACCGTGACGAGGCTTTACATAAGTCGGTCATGGACGCCTTCGCTGCCCGCAAGGCAGTTATCAAATCACAACCCGCAAACTGAGGATAATCAAATGGGATTGTATCGTACTAAACCTTCTGAAGTCGAAGCAGTGCAGTTCTTGGGAACCCAAGTCACTGATGGCGTTTACTTTAGCAATGGAACATCTGGACCCCTGCCAGTTTGGCTATGGGATGCTATCGCAAAGGGTGATGATAATGGTGGCATATCGTTTAGCGACCGTATCCCTTATTTGGATAATGGGGAAACTGAAGTCATGGATGGTGATTGGATTGTGCGCGGAAATGACGGAGTTCTTCGCACCTGTGATGAGGATGAGTTCAAGAGAATCTATATCCCTGCCCGCAAGCGCCTTTATGGAGAAGCGGCTGAAACTGAAACCACTGAAACCACTGAAACGGAGATTGTGTAATGGCTGGCATGGACAGAGAAGGCGGCGCATTCTTCGCCAACAACCGCAAGACTGCACCGAATATGCCTGACTATCGTGGGGAGATCCGCATCAGCGCAGACACCCTCGCAAGTCTGGTGGCACAGGCAAAGAGCGGTGTGCAGTTTCCTGCAATTGAACTTTCTGGGTGGAAGAAGCAGTCCAGCAATGGGACGGTCTTCATCTCCTTGGCTGGCAAGAAGCCATATGTGAAGGAGGGCCAGCAGCCTGAGCGCACTGGCAGCTTCCAGACCCGCCCGCAGCACCAGCCCCAGCAAGGCGGGTACAGCAATGATATTGATGACGATCTGCCCTTTTAGGAGATGATGAATGCTTGAGGTTCTAGAATCTGGAACCATCATTGTCCCAGTGGGGAGCAGGGTAACTTGCTCTCCGCCACCCACGGACACTGATGAAGACTTCCTTCTGCTTGTTGAGAATATGAATGATGCTGCCTCGAAGCTGATTGATATTGGCTTTAGCGCACACATGACGCATGAGCAGTTTGAAGAGTACAAGGCCCTTCGGGGTGCAACTGGTGGAAGGTTTACATCTCTCAGGCTTGGTGATGTGAATTACATAGTCACTGAGAGTGCTTTCTTCTTTGACCGCTTCCTGACTGCGACACACATTTGCAAGACCATGAATGTCATGGACAAGCAGCAACGCATCCTGATCTTTCATGCTGTGTTTGGTGACAGCTACCTAAACAAAACTCCGGGGATCACTGACGATCTTGTGGAGAAAATCCACGATGACCTTGAGGCGAAGACATTCGAGGAAGATGTCGTTGCCACCCCTTTTGAGGAACACGTTGCCATGAATCTTGGTAACGTGAGAAGTAAAAAGAAAACTATAAAAAGCGTGGCTGCTGGTAGAACTCCATACCACTTAGACCCACTCACTCAAGTGATGACACTTCCAAATGGATGGACCATGACCCGTGAGGAATTTGAGGACAACCTCTGATGACGTTGATCCCCAAGACTGAGTACATCAGGAGCGGGGCTTACCTCAAGAATGTGAGGGGAAGGCCGTGCCTTTGCTGCCGTAATACGGGGGAGGCGCATCACCTGAACCACGCAATGGAGAGGGGGACTTCGCTAAAAGTTGGCGACAACTGGGTGGTCCCCCTCTGCCACAAGTGCCACATGGAACTGCACCACTACGGAGATGAGAAAACATGGTGGGATTTGCAGGGAATAGAACCCTTGGCTTGGGCCAAGGATAACTGGGAGAAGTTCAAAAATGGATGAAGCCGTGAATGCCCGTCCAGAAAAATACATGATCACAGGCGTAAAGGCTGATGGGAAAGTACTATGGGAGACTGAAGCACACTATGTGGAAAGCGTTTTGATTCCCGTCAAATATCGCGGATACAAGATTGAGTCCCTGATCCGTGATGGATGGGTTCACATGAGGATGGTTGGTCGCCATAAGCAAAACTCACGGGAGATAAAGGTTAGCGTAGCTGATATTTCTATCAGCAAAAGTCATCACATCATCCATATGAATGGTGTCCTGTTTCCGCTGGCTGACGGGCTTGCGGAGGAAGATAAACTGTTTGATGCTTTCACTGGAAAGGCTGATAAAAATGGCTGATGAAGTTATCCGTGGTTCAGCACTCAGCTTTGAGGGCGTGAAGGTGTCCATGTCTCAGGACAAGAACGGCATCATCCTGCGCCTGAACGTGCATCCCAATGACTGCCCCAAGGAACTACACACTGATTGGGTCGGAACACGGTACATGATTGCGATGGTCAGGCTGAACGATGACGATACGCCTGATGACCGTGGCTATGTGCATATCCAGAAGCTGATTGCATCAGCGGGTCTGCTGTGCCGCAACGAAGACTTCTTCAACTATCTGGTTGAGATAAATGAGGCAGAGTTTACAACGGACCCACCTGAGATGGAGAGGTCTGCCATTGCCGCGATGAAAAGGATATGCGGCATCATCAGCACTAGGTCAGAGCTTCGAGACAACGAAGCCGCCAGAAAAAAGTTTGAGGCATTGAGGAATGATTTCATGGTCTGGAAAAAAGGATGGAAGCCATGACTGAAGACACCTCAAAAAGTTCTACTGTACTTATCAACTCATCTGAGGTCGCTAACTTGCTTGGCGTTGGCAAGAGGCGTTTGTTCCTCTTCTTCAAAACAGATCTTTCTGCGAACTTCCCGAAGCCAGTGCAGCTTGGCAAACGAGTCAATCGCTGGGTTAGATCTGAAGTTGAGCAATGGGTTGTTAATGAGATGCCACGATTTGAAAACATTGCCGCCATCAAGGAAGAGGGAGCGCAGTACCTTCTGGTGGGAGGCGCATGGCAGAGGGTTAATCAGGAATCCACTGAGTGATAGGTGAGGCGGGACATCTCAGCGTCCCGCCTATCTTTTTTATACGCCAGCCTCAGCCATAATCTGGTTCCCGATAGACATCAACTTGTTTATAGCTTGGTTGATGTTGTCGATGCTGCGCTGACGCTTGTCCTCAGGCATCTTGGTAGATTCCATGACAAGTTTCTTGGTCTTGCGAAGCTTGCTAAGTCTGCGCTCAATCTCAGAGATGCGACCCATGACCTTGATGCGCTCAGGGTATGTCGCCTTCGCTGCCGCGATGCGCTCACGATCCCCAGACGCAACGGCATCCTTGATCTCAGCAAGAACCACCATCACATCATCGCGCTTGGAATAGTAGTCTCCGGCACGATCCTTTTCGGTGACCTTGGTCAGGAACTTGTTGAGGATTGGCGTCTTGCCAACCATGTCTTCGCTCCACTTGCCAGCGAATGCATTGGGGATGGTTGATGTTGCGGTGTCAAAAGATGCGCCCACGAATGTTCCAAGGCCACCAGTGATGAAGCCAAGAACGTGTTCGATGACATCAGGCTGGATGTCCATGCGCTGACCAAGGATCTCTCCGGGGATCACATCAGTACCGCCACCAAGGGTGTCGTTGATGAACTTGGATACCCAGACAGCAGACGGGCTGGTGGTGGACCAGTACATATTGCTTCTGCTCTTCGACTGATCGAATGGCGAAAGCTCCTTGTAGATGGGCTGATCCTTGAAGTCCTTGTTGCTCATCAACTCAACGATGAGATCCGTCTGTGTCGGAGACAGGAAGGACAGCATATTGTTTCCACCAAACGGGTTGATCGTGGATACCGCCTTGCCTACCGTGGATGCCGCTGCCTCCCCTGCGGTGTATGTACCTTCAGCGCCAGCCAAGCCACGAGTGAAGTTGGATAGGCTGCGGCCAGCGTTGTAGAAGATGTTGAGGCCATACGCCAAGGGGATGGAGATGTGCGTCCCTGTGCCAGTGAAGTCTGGGATCAGGATGTAGTTGGACAGACGGTTCTCATTGAAGTTGTCGTAGTCCAGAACCCCATCCTTATCCTCATCATCAGAGGCGGCAGCGTTCAGCATATCCATCATGAAGCCCATGATGACGATGCTTGCTGCCATCTTCCTTGCGTTCTTGCTGCGAACAAGGGAGTTCATCATAGCCATCGAACCCTGAAGGCTTGCGTTGTAGAACAGGTACGCAGTGTTCAGTCCGTTGCGGAACTCGCCACCCTTTGTGAAGTTGGTGGTCAGGTTCTTCGCGGCATACGCAGCCCTCTTCGCAGCGATCTTCGTGGGTACACCCTGTGCCTCAAGCTCACTCATCATGGCATCAAAGAATGCCAAGCGTGTTCCGTTTTCCACTGCGGTGTTTGCGTTCTCCACTTTGCCCAGCAGCGTCTTGGTGAAGAAGTGCTTGGACTTGAAGAGGACATTGCCGCTGGCAAGACCCTCAACCTCATTGATGATGCCCTTCACGTTCTTCGTGCTGTTAGCCAGCGTGACCATGCCATTGAAAACGCTCTGACCCCCGTTCTCATAGAACTGTTTGTAGCGCATACGCAGATGCGGGTCTCCAGCGCCTGTGTCATTCAGAACGCCCCAGATAGCTTTGATGGATGGTCCAACCTTCTTAATGATGGAGCCAGCACTGCCCTTCATATTGTACTGCTGGGAGTTGAAGATTGCCGTCTCAATATCCCTTGGCAAGTTGCTGAAGACGAAGGCTGGGTTCCATGATGTCAGAAGGTTTGCATACAGGCGCGTAATGTTGTGGATGGCAGACATGACGGGCTTGGTATCGGCAGAACTGACGTTGCCCTTCATTGCGTTGGCAATGTTCAAGTCATGGAATCCAATCAGGATCTCCTTGCCATTGCGGCGCACAGGCAGAACAGCAAGATCATCAACACCGAATGAGCGGTCAGGCACATTCCTGATCGTGCCGTTCACCACAACCTTCTTGAGGGGGTGGCTTTTCCAAACCTCCGCGATTGCAGAAAGGTCAGTGCCGCCTTTCTCAAGGAGGTTCAGGAATGACAATCCAACCTTATTACGCGCAGCCTTGTCAACGGCAGCTTCATACTGAGTGCCAATGTTGACGAGGATATCGCCAGCGTAGGAGATGCGGCCAGTGGCAGACTTCGTTGGCTTGCTTCCGCCAAACTTACCGCCGCCAGCACCAGCAGCGCCTCCCCCTTCAGACACATCTTCATCAGACTCAGGGTCAGTGAAGCCACGCAGCGGGACGTAGTTGTCATACTGCGGGAAGTCTACCTCAGTGCCATCATCAAGGGTTGCCTTGTCATCTTGATAGTGCGGGATGAGACCACCTTGGATGTACTCATCGTTAGTCATCCAGACGATATCCTGAGCAAGCTTATCAACTTCCTCAAGAGCATCCTGCTGGTTCTTTGGAAGTGTCTTCTTCCAGTTCAGGATGGCATCAGCCTCAGCGTCAGACATACCAGAACCCTTGGTGTCCTTACCCTTGGACATATCGCTGATGCGCTGGTTCCGCTCTTTGGCATGAAGTGCATACAGGTATGCGTTGGCAATGGCATGGGACTCGTTTCCAACCCTCCTCACGATCTCAGTGATGTAACCGTTGACGCCTATCGCACCCTTCACTGCCTTCTCAAGGGATTCGATATTAGTGCTATTGAACTTTGCGTTCACAGCAGTCTGAATAATTTTACGCAGGAAGCCTTCTTGGAAGTCCTGTTTCTTTGCGCCAGCGGTGTCGCGCATCAACTGGTCTTGGAAGTATGAGTCATACTCTTGAGGGATGCTGATGCCCTTGGCGCGGAGGTTATCATACAGCTTGCCAACATGGATCATGTCATCCTGCATCTTCTTGAAGAAGTTTGCAGTCTTGTCATCAATGATCTTTGGGTCGATCTTGAAGTACTTGCCAGCGGTGCGCTGGATGAGGCGAGAGACTGCGTCCTGCACAGCGGCATAGCGCAAGCTCTCTGAGTGCCTCATCAAGTCAGACGGACCAGTGTATGGCGTAGGAATGCCCATTGGCGTGTGCGCTGTCATGCGAGACAGACGGACAGGGTCTTCCTTCTTGGCTTCAGCTACTGCTTCTGCGCCCCGCTTGGGTTTAGCTCTTCCTCCGACACCCCCATTTCGAGCAACTGCCGCTTCACTGTCTCCGTTGGGCGTTGCTGATAGCACCATATTGCCGCTGTCCGCTTGTCGCTCATCAGAGGCTTCAATCCCAGACAAAAGTCCTGCATCTTGTCTGCCGGAATCTGTTCCGCTAACGAGTCGATCTCGCTCACTTGTTGGTAGTATCCTTTCAATTTGGTCATCAGATATTCCTTTCTGTCTCAGGAAGTGAATGCTTCCATCAATATAGTCGTTGTCACCACCACGACCTTCGCGGATGTTCATGGCTTTATATAACTGCTTCTCTGCATACCAAAGAAGGGCTTGGAAATCAGCGGTGTTGATCTCAAGTCCAGTTGCTTGAAGAACTTTAGTCTGTGCGCGGTCTATGACATTACGCATAAAGGTACGCTCAGAGCTATTCCTTGGGTCTGCTTGCTCAGTGTCTTGGAAGTTTTTGGATGCAGTACCCATTGCAAGTATAAGTTCTGTCTTTGTAGGACGCGCAGCCTTTGCAAGGTTCTTTGTGTCCTCAGATTTAACGTCATAGCCAAGAGACTTCAGGCGCTTCATCTCCTGATTGTAAGCCCTTGTGAAGTCGCGCTGGAAGATCTTGTCATATGCAATGGCAAGAGGCCCAGTGGTCTCAGGCGTGATGATATCGATGTTTGTGACAGCCTTAGCCTGATCAAGAAGACTCTTTTCGTACTCAGTAATCATGGGGCTATTTGCCCCACGGCTGATACGCTCAAAGTTCTTGAGCTTTGTCTCATCCGACACGGTGGCAAATGGTGTGCCAGTGATGCGGTTGAACAAACGAGAGAACCACAAGTCCATAGTCAGCGGGCTGAAGTTTCCGCGAAGGTTTTGGTAGAAGCCCTGACCAATCTTTGGACCAAGGACATAGGAACCATAGACCTCAGTATCCACGCTTTCGCCTGAACCAATATCAAGACCAAGCGACTGAACCACTGGGTGGTTCTTCAAGTCTCTGACAGTCATCTTCTCGTTTAAGAATTTCTGAACTTGCTCATCACTATAGCCAGCATCCATCATTGAGTTATAGAACTTCAATCCAGCGATGATGCCAGTGGCTTGCTTGCCATGACCTATAAGCTTGAAGCGTCCATGAATCTTCCAGTACTCATACTGCTCTGCTGCATGAGTGAAGTTATCAATGACAGCCTGACCATTGGATGTGATGGCTGTTGCCAAATCCCAGATGTGTTCATGCAGCGGGCTGTAGCTGTTGGACTTCTCCCCAGAGTATGGGTTTACCGGGCAGATCTCAGGATATTCCATAGCGGCCACGCGCTTTGCTAGCGCAAGGGTCTCACCATACCAGCCAATCGCTCCGGGGTTCCGAAGGACCGCCATCTGAGCCTCAAGGGCAATCAGGTCTGCAACAAGGTTCACTGCCTCAGGGTCATCTGGGCTGATGACGGTGTCTGATCTGCGGTTAAACAGTTCTTGTATGCCATCAATGACAGTGATTTTCTTGCCAGTGCGCTGAATGAAGATGCCCGTTTTCGGGTCCATCATGTCAAGGACAGTTAGTCTCTTCAATTTGTCAGGGACAGCACCAACAGGATTTACCTTAGCAGCCATGCGCGACTGACGCTCACGGGTCACATGCTGCACTTTGATGGGGTAGTAGATCGAAGCTACGTTACCAAGTGGCGCATAGCTTCTATTGGAGAAGTTGCGGTCACCATCCTCCGTAACATAACTGCCAAGGTATCCAGCCTTGATAATGCGACCCTCATAGTCATTGCGCTCATACTGATTTAGCTCTTTGATTTTTGTCGGACCCGTCCACAGACCATCTGGGTCTTGGAACCAAGGATAGAGCTGCATCGGGTCAACGAATGCCTCATGCATATTCTCACCAAGGTTTTCCTTGATGTAACCAGTTCCGGGCTGGCGACCGCTTTCCCTTGGATTGATACCAAAGAAGACTTTTTTATGTAGGTCGTTGCGTTCAGCGCCAATCCAGTTGGCCTTAGGGCCTTCACGCTTGTTGGCGTACTTTGGATCAAGTTCCGTAAGGATCTTGGGAGACCAGTGCAGAAGCCTGACCTTCCCATCTTTAACTGGAAGCTGCTTGCGTACCTTAATCTCTTCATATCCATCAGGAATGACGGGTGTACCGGGCCAAGTATCGCCATCAAGAATTAGGGAGAATGTCAGGTTTCGATCTGGGATGTAGGTAAAGCCTTCTTGGAGGCGGGCTTGATCATCAAACACAACCTCACCAGTAGACTTGGTTGGGGGAACCTCACGAATGTAAATCAGGCCATCGGCAGTAATGACGCTGTCCTGATTGTAGTTTGCCGCAATGCGTCTCGCCTTTTCAGGGTCCATGATGGTCATAAACGAAACGCCATCCGACTTCCCAAGGTACTCGCCATAGACCTCAATGAACGGGACGCCCGTTCTTGTCAGCTCTTCCCTGAGCCGCTTCTCCATCATTGCGTTGTGCCTGTCTCTCCACTCAGGGTCGTAAGTGGTATCTGTGGCGCTCATAATGACCCAGCCCGGACGCTTCAGGAAATCCATAAAGTTGGTGTCAGGGCTTGTGAGATCTCCCTCAGTTACGGGGAGTTTGGATGCTCTAGATCCGGCGGTGTCAGCACCCGCTTTGGCTGCGGTCTGTGCTTCTCCATAAAGTCCTTCAAAGCTGCGTCCAGCTCCAGCTTCTTGTGCGGCAGCAATTTCAGTTCCATTTTCAGTTCCTTTCTTAGGAGCAAGGGTAGAGTAACGGATGTCCTTGTTCAGGGTGCTGTACTCGCCGTTGTTGCCAACGGCAGACTTCAGTTGCGTAGGCTTAAGGACAATGTAGCTGTCCTGAGCAGATGAGAACTCTTTTTTAATGTCAGAATCTGACATGCTGTAAATAAGTTTACGAACTGGCACACGCAGGCGAGCGGCCATAGCATCAGCTTTTTTTCCGTCTTCGGGAGACCATCCCTCATATGTGTTTAGATAAACAACGCCATCATAGCCAAGGCTTTGAAGGATACCCCTAGTCTTCTCTTGACTGTTTGTTGCGCCATTCATTGTGGCATTTATAAACTTTCTGTATTGATCGAAAGTGATTAATTTTTGTTCAAACATCTGTGAAAATATTTTTTCAGCAGACCAACTACCCTTGTCTTTCAAGCGAACTGGGTTCTCAAGGCGAGCATAAAGTGGGTACATGACCCCATTATCTTGAGCGTTCTTTTTCGCGATACCAAGGGCAAACTCATTGGCTTGCTCTGCCGTTCCAAGATGGAACCCAAGCTCTTCTGGGCCAATCTTGCTAAAGTCAAACTCATAGATATCACCAGAAAATCCGCCGTGGAAAACCCTGCGCGGTATATTTCTTCCAGCTTGATCAGTGACAACAAGTTTGCTTTTTCCAAAAAATAACTTGAAATCACGCGAGAAAATATTTTTTGGTTGAACTTTTGGAACATCTTGAAACCGAACATCGCTTTGCTTGATCCAAGCTTCCATCTCAGCTTGAGTCGGAGGTTTTAACTCACCTTTAAAGTAATTCGAAATGCTGCCCATGAGGGATGCCCGCACCTTGTAGGCATCGTTGCGGGCCTTGTATGCCTCAGCAGGGGTCATCTTGGACTGACGCGCGGGCTGTGCCGCTTGAGGCGCATTGACCTCAGGACGCGCACCCACAGCACCGCCCTTGATGCTGTCCAAGATCGACTGTGCATCAGTGATGCCGCTCTTGACGGATGCACCAATGAGGGCGCGGAAGAAATCCTTGATGCGTTCAAACAGCAGCTTGGGCTTGCCCACAAACTTGACGCGACCACCAACGTAGTCACGGAACATTTCGGCCACGGCCTCTTCTGCCGCGAACTCAATGTTGGCAACCTGACTTGCCGTCTCAACACCAACAAGATCTTGGATTGTGCCAAGGCTAACAGTCTCGCCAATCTTGACCTTGGCCTTTGATGCAGCTTTGCGAAGCGCCTTCATGACCTTAGGGGAGATAAGGTCTGTGGCGATCATCGTGGTAGGCCAGCTTGCAGGGTCAACGCTGTCGTTTCCGTACATACTCTCAGCGCGTTCAAGGTATGTGTAGTCACGCTCAACGAGCTTGCCATTACGCATGGTCTTGTACTTCATCGTGCTGGCTGCACGGGTCAGCGATGCCCACTCAGCGTCAGAGAACTTTCCAAGAGACTTCAGTGCATGGATTGCTTCATGGTCCATGACACGGGCAAGGCGGTCAAATAGTTCATCCTCAGATAGCTTTGGGTCATAGATACCCATAGCCAGTGTCATCAAGCGAAGCCGTGGATCATATAGTCCTTCGTTAAAATTAAGGGAGTTTTCCCCTGCCAGCCTGACATTCCCCAAGTTCATCTTGTTGAGGTACTGACGCAGAGATCCAAATACGTTCTGTGCCTTAACGCTGAACGTTGGAGCCATAGTTGTTGCTGGCTGTGCAACGCCCATTGTCTGAAGTCTGGCTTGCTCATTAGCCTGTGCCTTCGCAGCAGCCTGTGCCTGTGCCTCAATGGCCTTGGCATTGTCCGCAGCCTCTTGGTTCTGGGCATCCTGAATTGCAGCCTCAGGAGACTTGTGCTTCGTCATCAGTTCAAGGCGCTGCGCCTTCAGGACTTCAAGCTTGCGCTTGGTGTCATCCAAGGCAACTTGTTCCATAGAACTTAACTTGCGACCAGACAGAGACTTCTGCTTTATCTCCAATTGCTTTCTGGCATTGATGTTGTTTGCCAGAGATTGCTGGATTGCCTCCTGACGCGGCATGGCAGCGGCTGGGGTGGCTTGTGACAGCGGTGCTGCCTTCTTCCCCGGAGGTAGACCTATGCGCTCTACAGGGCTTGTGGCGATGTTCTCAGGGTGCTGAAGCGCGGACTCACGAGTCTTTGCTGCGTTCTCAGTGTTCTGACCAATGCGGCTTGTGTTCTGGTCAATCCTGCGACCAATGGCGCTGGGGTCAGCCTTCTTGCCATACAGGTCAACACCAGTTTGCTCTGCCGACCGCATATGTAAGGCAAGTGTGTTGTTCTCTTCAGCGAGAGACTTGGACTCAGCATCAAGCTGTTCCGCAAAGTTGTTCATGGAGTCAATGCGCTGACGCGACTGAACTGCGCCCTTGGTGGCTTTGACCTTGTTGCCAGCCTGACGCAGCAAACCTTCATTCTTCATGTCGCCAAGAAGCGATGCGATGGACTGCTGTGGAATGTTGGACTTAGTGACTTCATTCAGGTGCTGATGAAGCTCACCACGGCTGAAGTTTGGGCGCTCTGTTGCAAACCGCAAAGCATCTGTACGCATATCGGGCGTATACTTTTGAGGTGCTATGACGGGGGCAAGCTTTGCCTTCGGGGCCTGAGTTGGTGCTGGCAAGCCAAGGCGCGGTGGCTCTACGCCAGCCTCTTGACCCTGATCCTGCTGAGAGTTTGCGGCCTCAATCTCCGCTGTGTTCTGATCTGCAAAAGCTTTTGCAGCATCAGAGTTAGAAGTCATAAACTCTAAGTCCTCAGAGAGTTGCTTCCTCTTGAGGTCTTTTAAGTTCTTTTCATCTATCAAGTTCTGGTTGCCGTGAACGGCAGCAAAACCACCACCCATAGCACCGCCAGCGGCAGCGGCAGCAATTGCTGCTTGCTCATATTCATTAAGAGCATCTTCATCAAACAGCGGGAGACCAGCTTGATACCGCTCAAGGAATTGCTGACCAACCTCTGTTGGAACCTCAGTCAAGACACCAGAAGTTGAACCCTTAACAAGTCTTGTGAGGAGCTTACCCCTGTTTACAGCCAGCTTCGGGAAAAGCTTTGCAAATTTACCAGCAACAAAAAGGTCTTGGAACGCTTCAGTCGTGGCTTGTGGAATTGCAGCGAGAAGTGCTGTACCCTCATCAATCTCAACTGGGCGACCAGCGGTGACATCTTCCTGCTTTTGACGTTCGCGGTTCCACCCGTAGAACAGTGGAATCTGGGATAGGGCAGCTCCAGCGGCACCAACAATAGCGCCAACACCAGTACCAACGGGTCCGAAAAAGCTTCCAGCGGCAGCACCAGCACCAGCAGCACCAGCGATACTGATACCCATAGGAACCGCTGATTCAGCTACAGTTTCAGCAACGAAGCTTGCGCCGGAACCAATGCCCTTCACATCTTCCTGTGCTGTCCTCTGAGCCTGAGACTCCTCAAGCTGCTTTGTGTTAGCCTCAGCGCCAGCAGCACCGAAATCACGAAGCCAATCAATGCCAGTGGATGAACCAATGCCCTCAGCCGCTGAGTACAAGCCCTGCTGAGTGATGTCCACACTTCGACCTAGGGCATTGAGGATGCCGGAAATGCCACCCTTCTCAGGTGTCTCTGGAACCGCCTCTGCGGGTGCGCCAAAATACTTGTTTACCAAAGCCTGACTAGCGGCATCCTGCTGTGCCACATACTGCGCGATACGGGCTTGCTCTGAGGGTGTCGGTGCGTCACCTGCAATCTTGACGCTGTACGATCTTCCCTGAGTGGCGCTAGGTACGGTGATAATAGCCATTGGCGAACTCCATGATCCGCCAATGAGTATAGCTTGAGATGTTCAGCTTCTCTAGTGGTTACTGAGATCCATCTCCTTGGGACTGATCAGATAAATCTTCTGCTCCAAATCCGTTCTGGTTCAACCATTGAAGCAGCATGTCCCTACGGTGCATCATATTTGCAACCGTAATTTTATCCTGCTCAGATAGTTTGGGTTCACCAGTTGGATCTAGAGGGTCTACCTTCATCATGCCAGCAATCATATCCTGAAGGTTTTTGACCTCAGATACGACCTTCGCGGAAGATGGCATTCCACTTCTTGAGGAAGATGCACTTGCCGCCGCCGCAGCGCGGGCCAGTGCAGCCTTGCGCTCATCATGCCGTACTGTTCTTGGCCAATAGCCATCTTGGTCTTGTCAGCCGTGTCACGGGCAGACTGAAGACCAGCGATGCCAGCAGTGCCAGCCTCTCCAAGCGCACCACCAAGGCTTGATTGATTGGATGACATAAGAGCCATGCCAGCCTGAGCAAGGGCAAGCCACTTGTCCTGCTTTGCTTTCTTGTCAGCGTTGGCCATAGCGTCAGCAAGCATTTGCTCGTAGTTGGACATTTTGCTGCCAGAGCCACCGCCGCCTCCACCGCCGCCACCGCCACCGCCAGTAACGGTATCTTCTGGAGGATTGGCATTGGTGATACCAGTAAAATTCATAGGGTCTTGAATGCCAGATCTCGCTTGTTCACCCGTAATTCCTGAAGGTACCGTCTCAGGAGTTTCCTGCGGACCAGAAAGGGAAACATTTCCTTTTGGGTCGATGTTCACATCGCTAGAAAGTAAGTCTAGTATGCTGGAACCAGCATCACCCAAGCTGTTCCTGCCAAGGTCTCTTTCACCATCCCCTAAGTTCAAACCGCTTCTGTTTGGTGCTGGCGTCAAACGGCCATCAAACATTTTACGAACAGGCCCACCAGCAAACATTCCAGTGGCCTGTTCAGGGGCCAAGGCAGCGATGCCACCCTGCTCAGGTGGGGGTGCTTCTTGAGGTAGTGCGCCGATACCAGTGTTTTGTGCAATAGAACTTTTTGGAGCCATAGCCTGAGCCATGTCAGAGGCACCCTCTTCAGGAATGCCAGCGCCGTTTAGAAGCTCCTGAGCTACGGTCTTTGACCCTGCATTCTGCTGTTGCATGGCCTGACGCATCGACTGTCTGCGGTTCATTTCACCAAGCACCAAGAACTGAGGCACAGCACCTGTAGGGCTTTGCATCTCTTGCGCTAACTGATCTTGGGATAGGCCCTTAAGCTTGTCCTGAATGTCTAGGATGTTCATGGGACCAAACCTTTATAGAGTCCAAGGGCTGCTGTGCCAGCGCCAAGGAGTTGCTGGATTCCGCTTGGCTGTGCGGGGGTTCCCGTAGTTGTGGTATTGGAGGTTCCAACTGCGGCAAGCGGCAATCCGCGAAGGATGGCTGAATAGTCTGAAAGCTGCTGACGCGGATTGTCTCTCTGCGCCAAGAAGTTCTGGTATGCGATATCCAGACCAGCTTGCTGATCACCCATCTCTGAACGACCAATATTCTCAAGAAGTGCAGCGGCCCGTGTGTCGCCAGCGGTTGCACGTTCTTGTAGGTCTGCAAGTTGCTGCGCCTGTTGACTCTTGAATGACTGACCTTCCATGCCAAGCTTGTCGCGTGACAAGTTTTCACCTGACTGACCAGCCTGAATGCGACTCAACTCAGCGGCGCGTGCTGCATCAGTTTGGTACTTTGCAGCGCGATCTTTTTCAAACAAGTTTGCCGCAGAATCAAAGGCGGACTGAAGGCCCTTGGATTGGATGTCTCCTGCTCTGGTGAGGTAATCATTCTCAGCCATAGCTTGCTGAACGCCGCTACGAGAGCCGCCAAATGCCCCAGAGAATACGGCGTCTGATGCGCGTTTCTGGTTGGCTTGCTGGTACTCCTGATTTGCTTTGCGCTTCTCAATGTCCACAACACTTTGCATGTACGGAGACATATAGTTCTGAATGTTCTGTGCGCTGAACATCTCAGGGTCTGCATAATTATACTGAGAGAACTGATATGGGTTTGCGTTGGCATATTGGTCAATGCCAGATGCGGCATTGCGCGTCATGTCCATAGCTTCTTGCATACCGGGCTGGCCGCTGGTTGCGATCTCCCTGCCCATCATGCGGGATGCGGTAAGGTCTGGAGATATGTCAGCAAGCCGCTGCCCACCATAGGGCTGGTATGGCGTGTTGGACAAAGCCTCGGCCCGCGTCATCATGTTGTTGAAGTACGGCTTGTACTCCTCAGGCATATCATTCGATTGAATGTTGTTAGTGACAGATGGCTTGCTTTTTCCAAGGCTCATTTCAGCTTCTCCTTATATTCCTCAAGGGTCTCAGCCATGAAGAAGGCACGAACTTCCAAGCTGACACTACGCATATATTCCCGACCACGGGTAAGATAGATCACATACATGAGAAGCTCCATGTACCAATCCCTCAGGACGTAAGCATGACTCTTCTCATGGTCACTGCCCTTTTCCATCTTAGTGGCATCAAGCCAAGCATTGACGCCAGTAAACATGATTGGGCAAAGTTGATGCTTGTAGGCATCAAAGAATGGATTGAGTGGTAGTTGCGTTAGGAGTGAGAACAGAACCCTCTCAACATGAGACTCCTCAATCTTTGTGTCCGCATCAACCACATCGTCAAATAGTTCAGCGGCATCTGAGACAGCGCCAACGTAGGCAATTGCGTTCAGGTCGCCAACCCAGTTGAGGAGCTTGGCGTCCCTAATGTCCTGCCATTCTGGGCTGTCGTACTCAATCATGCTGGTAGCGCCTCTTTGGGATTGATTTGACGGGCTTGATCTCTGGAGCCAGTGCGCTGTTGGCGCACACGCGACATCATTTCATCAAGGTGTTTTGCACCAGCATCAGATGAACCATTGCCAAGGCCAGATACCACATCAGCGGGAACAACGTATTCTCCATCACTCAAAAGAACATCGCTTCTGCCATCGACTGATGCAGGGATCATGTCAGACATACCATCTCCGGGGCCTTTGAGATGCCCTTCGCTACGCTGTGCAGTTGCATCCATGTCACCAGACTCAACCTTGTCTACAAGGTTACGCAGGGCATCTTCTCCGTACTCCTGAACGAATGCGGCAAGCACTGGCCGTGGATCTTCAACCTCGCCCTTGATGGCGCTTACGGTCTGAGAGATTAGGTCTTTCTCATTGCCACCGTCTACCGCTGGGTCACCCGTCATACCGCCTTCAGCCATTCGCCTTGGTCTTGGCATTGGCCTTGGTGGGGTGGCGTCAGTTCCTTGAGTTCCATACTCATTGGCTGGAATGCCAAAGAAGTTTTGATCGAAGGCAAGAGGCTTAATGCCAGCAAGGTTCATAGCATAGGATCTAAGGTTTCCCTTAAACTTATCTCCAGAGGCCCCAAAGCCACCACCATCAAGAGCATCACGAATTAGCGCACCAATTCCACCGCGACCTATGTCACGGCCCATAGCTTGAAGCCCATTAACGTGTCCGCTTGGCTGCGCGTATGATCCATTCTTTCCGCCACCGTTGACCATATCACCCCAGTTTTTGTAACCAGCAATATGGCCAGACAAGATGTTGCCAATTCCACCAAGCAAACCAGCCCGCGCAGGAGACATGCCGTCCTCCATGGACCGACCAGAAGGACCGCTACCGGAAGGCCTTGCATCTAGTCTTTGCTGTAGATGTGCAGGGATAGGCGTTCCATCTCTGGCATTGTCCATGGCGGCATATGTAGCTGCCGCTTCTTGGTTCCTAATAACGCTTTGATTGCCCTCAGCAATTGCCCTATCGGCCACTGCATTTCCAGTAGAAACCGCACCACCAGTAAGCATATGTTTCGTCTGGTTGTGTGGAAGGGTTGCATTGTATGCACGAAGGGCTGTGGCTGACTGAGGATTACCAATGCCATAGTTCCACTCAGCGTCATATCCGGGACGGTACCCAGCAGGAGGCATGTTCATCTGCGTAGAGATGGGTAGCCACTCCTGATTCATGTTTGCCTTCTCAGGCTCCCTCTTGCCCTTCTTGGACGTATGGTGACCCATCACAGCGGTGATTCCGCTTTGAATGCCTGAGCTGAGGGCATCAGACTTGGTTGCCTCTGGCGCAGGTGGTGTTGATGCCTGAGGCGCAATGAGAGATCCAATACCTGAGTCGAGAGCGCGATTGCCGTTCTCATTCAGGTACGATCTGATCTGCGCGAGGAACTGAGGGTCTAGCATTTCACATTCCGCCTTCTAAGATTTTATACATACTACCACAGCACCCAAGATTAGTTCCACTGAACTTTTATGGGATCTTTGTGATCTGCCCAACGCCACCAGTTGCTTGAAGACCGCCAACATTTGGTCTGTTTGCCGCAGTAACCTTCAAGAAGTAATTTCCATCCCTGAAGACAGCACCCGGCTCTAGGCCCTGATCGTTTGACTGCAACGCCGTAAAGACCGTGAATGTGTTTCTGCCTTCTCCGGGATTCTGCACCTGAAACTGATACTGCGTAAACGTCCTGAGGAACTCAAAGAAGAACCTCTGATCGTACTCCCGTGGCGGGATAGGGAATGATGGAGGTGCAAGGTTTCTTGACATCAGCGCCTCCCATCAAGCTTGAGATCAAGTCGCATCAACCCAAGTCTCCAAGCTGCCCCAACGATGTTGCTTTCAATTCTGAACATAAAGCTCCTGCCCCTAATCCTGACATACATGGCATCACGGGCAGTGCCGTTGGCGATGCTGTAAAATTGCTCAGGTGGATAGTTTGCTGTGTATGTTGAATTTCTGACAAGGTTTGATCCAACACCCTCTTTGCTTGGCTCATTCGGCGGAAGGTCAGTGTCAGTACTGCTTTGCATCACAGCACCTCCGGGAAAGTTTGATGAGAATATGCTTATGGTCACATATGGAGTTCCAGTTGAGTCCCTGAATGTGATGTCGGGTATGATGCGCCATATGGATACAAACTTCTCGCCGTCTCCAATTTCCTGACCAGACGACTCTATGTAGGCCACCATTGCTGATGGTGGGTTCGTACTTCCATCATCTGTGCCAAGCTCATGAAGATACGCAGCATGATCCGTGCTGGCGGCAATGGGGTATATACCAGCATTCTTGTGGGTCCATGCTGTGCGGTTCATTGTGCCGATGTACCAGATCTTTTGCTGGTAGTTGTACACAACGTATGAATCGTTCTCAGAGCTTGTTGAGCTTGGATAGAACCACCACACTTCGCTGTAGTTGATGTTTGCTCCGCAGAATACTTTTTCCAACTGTTGTTGGTTTATGTTGGAGAAAATATAGTCCTTCACATCGCATGGAAGCGTTTGGACAACACCGCTGTATGTGTAGAACTCACCATTCCCCATCCAGAATACTGTATCATCTACGGATATAGCTGCGTTTGTGCTGGCGATGGATATGTTGTCTGATAGCATAAAGATGCCAAACGTATTTGGCGCTCCAATATACTTCATAGAGTGCAGTGACACATCCGTGAAGATAACAATCTCCTGCTTGGTCTCAACAGCAGAAACTATGTAAGATCCAGTGCCAATCCTGAGAGATCCAGCGCTTGTCACGCTTGATGCCTCATTGAAGTCAGCAGGATTGTTGCTGTCTATAGTGACGTTTGAGAAACGAATGTTGAGAGGATCAATCGCACCAAGCGTGTAGGCACCAGTTGAGGCTGAGTATGTTCCATTAGATCCAAAGACAATGACGTGCCTATCATTGTCTGAGACCATCACTTGATTTCCAAGTGTTGGAGTGTCTGATGCTCCACTCAGGGTGGAGAGCGCCACAGCCCTTGGGAAAGATGTGTTCTTCTGCCAGTAGTAAATCCCATCCCCATTTATATTGAAGATAAGATTTTCACCAAAATTGTCGTGGCCCCACGTCCTCAAGGCATCTCCAGTAACGCTTGATGTTGCCGCTGAACCCCATCCACCGCGACCCCAAGTTCCAGCGCCCCAGCCAGTACCCTGCACTGTCGTATCAAGACCAGTGTTGATCTGATACGCACCAACAACGGCAGTTCCACCAGTAAGGGTGTCAGAGGCATTTGGGAAAACATACGTTGGACTTAGGCCGGATGACGTGGTGATTGAAGGGATTGTGGATACAGTCCTCGCCTCAATGGTATAGGTAGAAGACGTAAGGACGTTTGTGATCTGATACTCTTGGTTCAGAACTGTAGCCGTTATCAGGCCACCAAGGCTTGTAGCACCAGAAAATGTAACGAAGTCATTGGTAACAGCTCCGTGAGAAGCGTCAGTCACAACGATGGTCGCGCAAAAAACCCCAGCGGCTGTCAGGTGCGATGCAGCCGTTGTGCCATTCTGACCGCGCTGAAGTTCTGTGAGTGTGCTCCCACTGACAGATGCGTACCTGATTTGCTCTGAGTCAATGCTTATGAGTCCTCCAGATGCTGGGAATCCAGCAACGGACGCAAGTGTCAAAGTATTAGCTGTTGATGTGATACCTCCATTGAGCGCACCCCTGCCAGCCGCAAAAGTCACTTCCCCTGCGGCGGTCGTGGATCTGATTGGGGTGATATCGTTGAAGGCACCAGCGGAAAAAATGTAATACTTCTGGGATGTACCCCATCCAATGTATTCGTTTCCATCAAGGGCAATCCAAGGGTGTATGCCACGGCATATACCAAGAAAATACTTGCCAGATGCGGCGCTCTGCCACCCACCAATTTTTTCAGCATACCCAGATCGAAACCTAACCTTGTTAGAATCCCACCATCCGCCTTGGTTGGCGTATCCAGTGGTCTCTCTGTTTAGTCCGGGTTCAAACTGGAGTTTTGTTAACGGCATGATGGCCTCCTGTCTTCCAGACTATACGACGATTTCCAGACAGTGTCATCCTATCGCGGCAGTGTGCCGCATGACTTCTCCACGCTCACGGTGGACGGTGATGCATTTCATGGTTGAACGACCAGTGTAGCCAAATCCAGAAGCCGCCGCATCTCGTGTTGTTATAGCCCTGTGGCTCTCAAAGAATATTCCGCCAATATCCTTTGAGCTGTCTTGATGGATGTGACCTGAGTCTAGATACCGCCAATATGTACGTCCCCATATCTTGGCGTAGACATCAGCAACCTGCATTGCGAGACGCTCTGGTTTTGTCTTGTCGCCGTGATGTGCCGATAAGAGATTTCGACCAAACTCCCAAACCCATAGCTTTGCAGGGTTCCATTGAACTGTCACACGCTCATCAGTCTCGTAGCGCATGACCAATGCTATTGCCAGCATATGCGTGAAGTCAGGGTCGTGGTTGCCAGCCAAGATGACAACATCAATATGTTTGTGCTTGGCTTTGGCCGCTTCAATCACCGCAACATGCGCCCGAACCGCAGCCATAGCGGCCTGACCAAAACGGCCATCTACATCCAAGATGTGACCAGAAGTTGGGGTCATGTTTTTAGAATCGTTTTGGTGAAGGGTGTCACCTAAATTTAGGATAATTGCTTTTTCTGTGTACGGTGCTGCAGTGATCAACATTGATGATGCCTCTAGGAGGCGATGTGCTGCGATCTCAATGCTGTACTCCTCTCCAGCCTCATCCTTCCATGCCCTCATCCCAAAGTGTACGTCAGCGATCAGGTATCTGGGCAGTAAGTCATATGACACATTATCCGGCACTGGTACTGGCAATGCCGGAGGCACAGATCCAAGAGCCTCCTTGAATAGATCAGCCCAAGGGGCGATGTCAGACTGTGAGTTATCAGCCTTCCAAAATACGGAGTCCCATGACCCCGTTTCCTTGTTTTGAACGCGCCGCCATCCATGCTTCCCAGTATCGGTGGATAGACCTGTACTCTCAAGGGCGGCAACAATCCCGTCATCAGCATTTAGCCATGCCTCCGCCGCTGCGTATGCGCGGCGTACATAATGTTTATCAATCTGCAATTCTTTAGCAGCAGCAGTTTTGCTGCCAAACTTCTTCACGGCATCATATATTTGTTTTTGTCTGGGTGTCATTTTCTACACCCAGCATCTATTTGCTGAATTAGAATCGCGCCCGTGACCAAAGAGTCCGGGCCACCATCTTTCGCCAATGCCGCCGCATGATTCGTCCTGCTTTGCGCCGTGCCATCGCAGATTGCGTTAGTGTTTGGCGCGTTGACGCAGCCACTCAGCGGCAGCATCAGGATCAGACATAGCCTTAACGTTATCAATTTTCTTGGAAGTCTCGGCATAGCCCTTCAACTCCTTGATTTTGGCTTCTTTCAAGCCACTTACCCTTCCGGCAGACCAAGCCGCCAGAAGGGTAACTATAGACTTTAGAAGATATGCAATGATCTTCATTACTTCTTCTTTGCTGTCTTTGCGGACTTTATGAAGTCAGCTTTTGTAGGCGCACCCTCTGTTCCGGGTTTACGCATTTTTTCCTTAGATCCAGCTTTGATACGGGCTTTTTTTGCTGCAATGTTTGCATACAAACCGTTTGCCATTTCAGGAAGCCTTGCGCTTCGCAACAACAGACCACACAGCAACAATGATTGTAGCGGCAGCACCACCAATGGTAGTTGCAGTTTCGCTATCAATGATGCCCTTTCCGACCAAGTAGCCGCCAAGTGCAGATGCAAGTGCGCGGACGATTCCACCAACTTCAGGTGCGCTCATTTCTTTACTCCTTGAAAGATTGCCGATATGGCGTGAAAGATTGCAGCAAGTGTAGATTCCATCTGAGAACCTGTTTCACTCATGGTGTGCATATCTGGAAGATCTGAATCAGGCGTCAGGAATAACTCAGTTTCAGCGGCGCGGCGGACCGTTAGGCCCTTAACGACCTTTCCGTTATCACGGTTCCACCTTTTGAACTCAGCAGCGGCAAGATCCTTTTTGCCAGCGTTCAGGTGCTTGAGCAACGTAGACGCAGCAAAAGCTTGTGTACCAACATTGTATGCAAGAGATAGGCACGCGCCAAATTCATTACTTGATAGGGGTACTGTGATGCGTGATGCAACCGCTGGAGCAAACTTGTCTATCGTTTTGTGCAATAGAACTTCTGCTTGCTCCTGCGTGATTGTCATTCCCTCATGTGGATCAATGCCAACTCCAGCAGCGGCGGTTGTGCCGTACCCAATTGTCCATACACCGCCACCATCTCTGTAAGCTGTAAGCTTGCATCCCTCAAAGTTCTTAATCAAGTCTATAGTGCGCTGGTTAACGATCACTTACGAATCTCCCTCTGGATTTCGTCCAATTTTTTTAGCACATCGCTGAAGCCTTGCTTGACCTCCTTGAACTCGCGGTCATGGTTTTCTTTGACCAAGGCGTGTTCAGACTTCATCACAGCGATCTCAGTCGCGTGACCCTGTGTAGTTTTGTAGTGCATCCACATGAATGCAATGATCGGTACAATAGCGAACTGTAGGATCAACTTGATGATCTCAAGCATATTTGGGTCTTGTTGCATCAACGTAACTCCGCCCACGAAAGTATAGTTGTTGATCCATTGATCCGGTAATACCAAGTTGCTGGTACAATAAATGATAATGCCCATTTAGAGGCGGACGTGGTACCAAGATCAATCCAAGTAGCATTATTACTCGAAACCTGAATTGGTCGGTTTGCGGTGGAATCGGTTTCTATGCTTACCATGATCGGCCTACCAGTAGTATTTTGGTACGAGGTGCTTACAGCGCGGCTTGCGGTCACATCCTGCCAAGTCTGTCCAACACCTATTGGTGATGGTGTTAGAGCGGTAATAGCTGCCGAAGTAGTGGCAGGAGTCATCAACTTATTGGCGTCAGTGCCAGTTTGGGCTTCCAGAGTTGATGCCAAGATCGGGGCTAGCGTTGGGTTGCCAGCTACACCGTCACCGTTGGTAACTGTAATAGAAGCGTTGCCTGTAACGGTACGACCTGTGAACGTATCAGCCGCAGTCTGCGTAAGGATGCCATTGGTGTTGTATGCAGCCAAGGCGGTCAGGGTTGCGTCTGTGGTCTGCTTGGCATTTAGTTGGGTCTGAATGGCGGACGTAACACCGTTCACATAGTTAAGCTCTGTGAGGGTTGTCGTGGCCACAGCGACCTTACCAGAAGCGTCAGAAGATAAGGCTCTGGATGCGGTCAGGTTGCTTGTGGTGATTGTGGTTGCACCACCAGTGATGGTTGCTTGTGCGCCAAGGTTTGTAAGCGCACCTCCAGCCGTACCAGAACCTGTTCCGCCATCAGCGACTGCGATCTTAGTCGTCAATCCACTGATAACAGTAGATCCGCTGATGGTGCCTCCAGTGATAGTGCCTCCAGTGATCTGTGGGCCACTCATGGAAAGAAGCGATGTAAAGTCTGAGACGGATGCAGTTGAGCCAGCGCCGTCAGTATAGACCAGCTTAGTGTACCCAGTTGGAATCGTTACTGTAGATCCACTGCCCTGAGATATGATGATGCTTGAGCCACAGCTATTCCTGATGAAATATATCTTTGTGGCATCTTGAGGGGTGACATTTACTGTCACCGTTGTTCCGGGCGTTCCCGTGAAGTTTATGAGCATATATTGCCCAACGGACAAAGCACCATCACTTGTTGCAAGAGCATACGGTGTAGATGTCAGGGTTATTGACGCGACACCATTTACTAGTCTGTCAATGATGTCTGAGTTGATATTGACTACATCCCCCCACGTTCCTGAGTATTCACCAGTTGCTGGCTTTGCAAGACCACCGCTGTTTGTGTACGTTACCATGCTTCAAGCCTCATGTGACGATGGGAACCCAGACGGGTGTCTGAGATGGGTTGATCTGATTGTATCCCGAAGATTGACTTGGTGCAATTGAAGTGAATGCGGGAGACTGAGAAGGGCTTATCTGGGCGTAGTCAGGAGACTGAATTGGTGCAATAGAACTAAACAGCGGATCTTGTCCGGGGGTGATATTTCCCCAAATCAGTGGATATCCAACGTATCCGTAGGCGGAAACTCCAACGAGGTACACGGTGCCCTTTCCAAGCACGGAAACAGATCCGACAGAACCTGTGGCGAACACTCCAGAGACAGGAACATTTATCAATAGGTAGGCTGTAGCGGTGCCCACGAGACCAGAAGCTGATATCCCTGACAGGGTTAAGTTAGACTTTCCAGATACGCTTACATTGCCAACGGCTGAGACCGCCTCAAGCCCTACGGCATAGATAGTCATTCCAAGGGCGACAGATACTGCACCAACATTTCCTGTAGCGGACACACCCGTAAGGGTGATGCTTTGGGGTATGGAAGCCACGGCAGTACCGACCTGCCCTGAAGCCTCTAATCCTGTGAGGTTGACGTTTGCTTTGGCTGCAACAGAGACATCGCCAACGGAACCTGTAGAGAGTACTCCGGTGAGGCTTACTGCGGCCTTAGCCACAACGGTGACGGTGCCTACAGCGCCTGTGGAAAGCACCCCAGAGACCGTCACACTCTGCGGTATGGTCGCTACAGCGGTCCCCACTTGGCCTGTAGCTTGCAACCCGTCAGGATAGACATTTGCCTTTCCAGTGACGGTAACAGTACCAGCCACGCCCGTGGAAGATACTCCAGTGACGATGGCATTAACAACGCCGTTTGCCACAGCGGTTCCAACAGCACCCGTGCCAAAAACGCCCGTTACGCTAACGCTTACAGATGTTGCGCCCGTTGCGTTTACATACCCAACAAAGCCAGTTCCAACTACTGTTTCGACGGTAACATTGGCTTTGCCAGTAGCGCTCAATGCTCCGGTAAAGCCTATAGCTTCAACGCCTGTAACATCTACAACTGCGTTGCCGCCCAAGTTTACGGTAACAGAACCCACGTTTCCTGTGGCGCTTACCCCAGAAAGGGTGACGGTTACGCTTGCGACTACCGTCACTGTGACGGTGCCAACGGTACCTGTGGCTACCACGCCCGTAAGGGTGGTGTTTGCCTTCCCTGCGACTGAGACGGTGCCAACTTCGCCTGTGGCTCCCGCACCAGTGACGGGTACAGTTTGCGGGATAGAGGCGGTTACGGTGCCCACAGCACCCACGGCGGAGGTGCCGCTTAGGAGGGTATTTGCCGTTCCAGTAAGTGTAACAGTGCCTACGGCACCAGTAGCGGCTACACCCGTAAGAGTGACGCTTACTGAGCCTCCAGTGGTAACGGTGACGACCCCTACGGCACCTGTGGCCTCAACCCCAGTGACGGTAACAGATACGGATGCTCCCGTAGAAACGGTAGCGGTGCCTACTTGCCCTGTCGCCTCAGAACCAGTGATGTCGGTATTTGCTGTACCTGTGACTGTGACGGTTCCGACCGCACCTGTAGCTGCGCTTCCCGTCACATTTACAGTCACGTTCCCTGTGGATGCGGGAACATAAGTAATGACAATAAGGCCATTGGAGCCGTTAGCGGTGCTGATCGTAAATCCGGTGCCACCAGAAACCGCGTTACCAGCCGAGCCAGCGCCGTAGTTTCCGCCAGCAAAACCTATACGGTTTGCAGTCATAGGGGCTGCGGCTAGGCCACGGCTACCGCCACCAGAGCCGTATCCAGTGGCGTACTCGTTGCCATTTTTTCCACTACTGGAACCAACTATACCGCCAGCACCACCAAAACCAGCGTCACCATCGCCGCCATTTGTGCCGCCGCTGGCTGTGGTTGTGCTTGACTTACCGTTGCCGTGATTACCAGCCGCACCCCCGCCACCAGTGCCAACGGTCTTAACCCCTGCGGTTATACCAGCGCCATTACCGCCAGAATACTTTACATCACCCACACCAGACGAGGCTGCGCCCCCAAGAGCGTCAGAAACCGCCGTACCGCTTCCACTAACAGCGCCTCCGCCAGAGCCGCCTTTCGCTAAAACCGTGCTGGTATTTACGAAGTAAGTGTCTGTACCAGCGTTTCCGGGATACGCGCCCGTGCTGGGGGCTGAAGTGCCTGCACCGCCAGCGCCGACTTGGTACGAGATACTCGCGCCAGCAGTCAGGGTCAGGTTTTTTATACGAGCATAGCCGCCAGCACCGCCACCAGCGGCAAGAGCGCCTACACTAGCGCCGGAGAAGCCAATACCGCCAGAACCACCAGCACCGATGACTTCAATGATGTTGTTTGAGTTGTCCCAATCGGTCGGAACGGTCCACGATGTTCCCGATGTCAGGAATATGGTGACAGTAGTTGGGCTAGTACCCCCGTCATCCGCTAACGGGGCAGCGGTTAACGGGTAAAAGCCAAGCATATCCTATCACTCCACAGGAGGCGTGAACGTCTCACCATCATAAAGCCAGCCAATGCCAGCTTCTAGGGGGGCCGTAAGCCACTCATCTATGTGAGAAGGAGGTTCTGTCCCCCAGCGCACATAGGACTCAACTATAACCCCATCCTCAACTCTGGCTTTGACTATTGGCATGGTTAACTCCACGGGCCAACTGATACGGCAGTATCGCTGGTACTAATCCGCACGGCAGAAAAATAGGTGTTTGGCTGGACAACCGCAGAGGCGGCAGTTGTTAGGGTGATGGACGGGATTATTGTACCAGCGGCAGAGATGCGGAATAAACCTCGAATAAAAACGCCCATGGCTGTTGCTGTACCTGCGTTAAGTATGTTTGAGGCAGATGTGTTACCTGTCCAATAAGAGCCGTTCATAGTGCTCCCCGCTGCGCCAGCCGACCCATCTACACCAATTGCTTCAGATAAAGCCGACGCAATAGTTGCACTACCCGCGCCAAGAATACCGAATGCGGCGTTGCCTCCCGTGGCAGACATGGCGTTAACATACAACAGGGCCTCGTACCGATAAGTCCCGATAGGAATAGTCAAAGAGCCGTTAGTTGTAGCGTCAAATATCTTTTGTGAAGATGTACTGCTCGCAAGCGCATATGTTGCGTTTTGAGCAATCCAATACTCATCGTAAACAAAGTCTTCAGCCGCTGCTGTGCCATACACAATGGCTGAACCACTTAGAGAAAGCAGCGACCCAGTGCTGGATGAAGTCAAAGTACGCGATAGAGTGGTACCAGATGACGTGTAAACTCCAGTGCCAATTTCCCAGTCAAGGCCATCTTCAATGGTATACCGCACTGTTCCACCGTTAGGTGCCCCAGCGGAAGCAAAAGACTGAAAGCCACCAAGCACGGAGCCGAGGGTTATTGTCCCCGTCCCCGTGGTTGCTGTGGTCATCTTTGCGCGGTTAACCAGCGTCACCATAGCGTGATACCTTACGCGATACGGATGATGGCGTTAGTAGCGTCAGCGGTCGGGAACACAATGGTGAAGTCACCAGCGGTAGAAGTTTTGTCAGCGCCAAAGTCCAAGACAACAACGGTTGGGTTGGTCAGACCAGCCGAAGAAGTCGTATTAGGGGTGGTGTTGTAAATCAACGCGCCACGGGCAGTGATGGTTGCAGTGGTGAACGTCAGGTCAGCGAAGTCTGTGAACGCCGTGGTCCCTGAGTTAACTGCCGTGATGTTGGTCAGTGTGCCGCCGCCAGCGGCGTATGATCCAGAAGCACCAACTTCGTTGGTCGCGGTGTATGCGGTGGTTGCAGCCGTGAAGGATGCTGTGTTGGTGTACAGTGCCAACTTAAACACGTCACCTGTGCTGAGTGTGAAGTCGTGGCAACCCTTCAAGAGTTCAGTCTTGAACGAGGTACACATAAAATTTCCCGTGAAGCTCAAAGCCGTATCTCCTTTTGTTTGGTAGCAGCCTTCCTATCGGCCCACCATAGTTTCATCAGCACGGAATGTTCATCACGACGTGCTTGCTGTGCGTCTACCATCTTTGCGCGAGTCTCATCACTATGTATCTTACCGTAACGATGAGACATTTCTGTGGGAAGGCCCGCATTCCATGAGGTCTGCCCGTCCTTAAACTCAGTACCCGGAGAGTTTCTGCCGCGTGCTTTTGCAGATTTACTCATCTTCAAGCAAGACTCATCCGTATACTTAAAGCCCCTACGAGACGCTGCTGCGCGTTCCCTCTCAGAAGCGAAGATTCGTGCCTTAAAATCTGGTATGCGGCCCATAGCAATCAAGGCCAACCAAAGTCCGCGAACACTTGGGTGTATTCGAACAAGTAGCTTGTGAGCAATGAAGTGTTCTTTTGCGGTCAGCAACACTAGGTTGCTTTTTGCATTGGAACCACCCATACACTTGGGAACTATGTGATGTTTCTCAGCGTATCCGAACAACTGACGTTGGGAAGCCTTCTCCATCAACGCAGTGTAAAGCCTCCCGTAGTCCATTTCAGATCCTCCTGATCAGTTCAGCGAGGTCGGCATGACCCGCAGATTTTATGGTATTGTACACAGTTGTGCGATCACTTGCGATAGCTTCGCGCATGTAGATTGCGACAACTTTCTCAATGTGATCCTTGAAGGCCCGTGCTTGCTCGCGAATTGCAAGTGGCGCACTGTCAGCCACATACATGAGTCTATCAGCGCAACGCACCGCAATCTCTTCTGGCGTAAATCCGCGACCAGATGTTGTATGCACAGTCACAATTGGAATGTCCCTTGGGATATTCATAACTCCAGCGTTCATTTATCCACCCTTGGTTCACCGTCTCTGTAGCTATCGCGCTTGCTGCGATAGTCGATGACGCCTAGACGTTGAAGTGCCTCATCGTATTGAGCCTTATATGCTGCCATAAGGTCTCCGTCACCCTTCATAAACACATATGCTTCGACAAGAGATCCATATAGCAAGACAGTTTCTGCATTCTCTCCAAGCCATGATGTTCCAGTGTCCACAATTGATGGCGGATCATAGTAGTAGTGCAACTCAACTTGGTATGACTGATCCGGGGTTGGACCCAAGATCAGGTTTCCATAGCTTGAAGATGCAATATCACCATCAAACTGCCCATAGTATTTCGGCAGTCCACCTGTAGATGGATTTGGGTATGCCTCACGCATAAAGTTTACATCTTTGTCGATGAGGTAATTGTATGTGCCATCATCATCAATGACGGCCAGAGAGAAGACTGAAAGGAAGTCTGTTGGTCTGGCAAGGTACTTGTTGCCAGCCGTCAGACTTCCCGTCACGTTCTTGCGAAGCTCTGGGATCATCACGGAGCGATAGATGCGCTCTTCATTCTGTTGGACAAAATTCGGAATGTTTGCCACGAAGGTTGCTTCGTAGTTTTCCGTATAGTCACATATGGCCTGATTAAGCTGCGTGTAGTTCATGTTTCACCCAGAAGTTCGATAGAACTTAGTAGCAGCCAGAATAGCCCTTGCCGCGAATTGCAGCACCAGTGCCTCGCATAGACCCACCAGTGGCTTTCTTCACAACACCGTCAGTAGCCATCTTCTTGGGGGCGTCATGCTTCTTGTCAGCCGCAGAGCTTTCCCACTTCTTCATGGACATGCCGCGCTTCTTGGCCATAGCCTTGTCTTCGCGCATATCTTTGGCAGAACCCTCTTTGATCATGCCGCCTGTCTTGTACGCATTCTTTGCGCGTGCGGCTTGAGCCGCTGAGAGGTTGTCGTTGTAGTTCTTGATACCGTACTTTGTGCTGCTGAGAGGGGAGACAGTGATATCTCCGGGCTTTGCCAACTTCACCGGAGTCGGGGTCTTGTCTACAGGGCGCGGCTTCGGGCGCGGAGATGAATCCATTGGCTGACCCTTGGTTGCAGCCTTGTTGATTGCATTTTCTGCCATATCAACGCTGAACTTGGGCTTCTTTGCCTTCGCCTTTGCCTTGGGTGCAGCGGCCTTGGGGGCCTTCATGGCATCCTTTTCTTTCTTGGTGAAGAAGCGGCGGGTTTGATACCCGTCCTTATCAACCATCTCGTAGTCTACGCCTTCTTTGTAGTCATCTTGAGCCATCTTGGCCTCCTTAGGTGGTAGTTACGGTTACAGTTCCAACAGATCCTACCGCATATTGCAGTGGATTCCAAACAGGGTTCCATCCAAACAAAGCATTTGCTTCAGCCTGAGACGTATCCACCCGTGGCTGATACAAGGACTGAGGGTCGAAGATCTTGACCCGCCCAAGGTAAAGCTGTGGCTGATCAGGGTCCACAACGTCTTTACCAACGCGAAACCCCGTCCTCTTGCCAAGCTTGATTTCCCACACAAGTTCATTCAGCGGATAGCGAAACCCTGTCAGGTCACAAAAGCCAAATGCCTTACTACCCTTTGCGTATGCCATCAGTACCCCATCACAAAGCTGCTGAACGGTACAAACATGACCGAAGCACGGTCACGATCTTCTTCGGATGCAAGTGCGAACTGATCTTCATACTCTTGCTTGAGCATGGGGATGAGAGCCTGTGACTGAGGCTTCTTGCAAGCGATGTAATACGCAAGGCCAGCCACAAGGGCTGGCACAAAGCGTGGAGGAACTGTCGTAACGTCACCGCCAATACCAGACGAAAGGCCATCAATGAACTTCAGCCTGTAGTACACAAGGGTGTATGGGGTGGTGTTGTCGGGAACGGGCCACAGGGTCACTGTAGTGGCCGTAGAGAGGCGCTGCACATAGACCTGTGTGGGGCGACCAGTGGTCTCCTTGTTGGTCAACTGTGCGTAGTTAGAGACGGACACACGCTCAAGGTATGTGTCGGTCTGAGATGTCCCGCTACCTGTACGAAGCTGATGCTCAATTAGATCAATCGTGCCTGTGGGCATCGTATAGGTCTTGGTTCCAGCGGTGAGCGCCTGTGTGCCTGATTCTATGGTGAAGAGGTTCAGGCCACGGTTAGCCCACTCCAACGTCATAATGTTGAGGCTGCGGCGGGCTGTCTTGAGGTCATAGCCGGACCGCATTTCAAGGCCAGCCCTCTCAAAGGCTTCCTCAAACAGTTCTGGTAGGTCTGGCACTACAACCGTCATGTCAATCTCACTTCATTTTCTTGGGGGTAGAAGCCTTCTTTGCCACCATCTTCATAAAGCTCGATTGAACTTTTCCGCCCTTCTTCATGGCGGGGGTGGCAGCAGTATTGAGGGCTTGGCTTGTGGTCTTCTTTGCACCATCACCGGGCGGCACAGCGCCGCCAGTTTTCATACCTTTGGTGCGGTTGCCAAACATCTCTTTAGTCATAGATCCACGACCAATAGCCATCACTTCTTCCCCTTCTTCTTGGTGGCAGTCACACCCTTGATCGTGCCTTTGTTCTCAGAAGCATAGAAGACACGGTCGCCCTTGTCTTTACCATAATCTTTTTCCATAGCGGCCTTGATCTTCTTGCCCTTAGCATTCAGTGGCATAGTTTCCTCAGCATTTCCACGCCCGAAGGCTTTTGTTGATACGGCTGTTGGGGTCATTAGCCGTTTTTGCACTCGTAAGTTTCTTCTTCATGCCTGTCATACGGGCGCAAAAAGAGTCCCTGCGTGGACCTCCCTCTGGCTGCGGAGCCTTCAGCCCCGGCTTTTCGGGATTAGCCTTGTTGTAGGCGGCGCGACCCTTGGCGTTGAGTCCGCCTTTAGGGTTCTTGCCCTCTGCCCTTTGCCACACTGGAGTCTTAGCCATCTACAGGCTCCTTAACCGTCAGACCCATTGCTGCGAGGGCATCAAGTCCGTTCATTCCGACAACCACGTTTACGCGGTCATCTTGTGCTTGGATAGGATCAGATGTGACGTATTCACCATCTAGCAAACCAGAAACTACCTGATAGTCGGTTGTGCCATCCGTCCAGATAGGTGCGCCCTCTGTCACATTAGGATCAGTGTACCCCGGCGGGCAAGCGATTGTTGTGATTTCCATCAGTAGGCTCCCGTCTTTCCGTTGACCCAACTTTCGGTGGATGTGATCTGACCCGTAGTGAGGTTGGCCCCGAATCGCATGATCAGACTATAGATTCTACCATTAAACGGGAAGTTTCCATTGGAACGTTTACCTAGGTTGAGGGCGCCAGCAATAAAATTCCCCGCACCTTGCGAGGCAGACGAGGTAGCCGCCTGAACACCGTTAATGCGTAGAGTTGATACTGGGGCGGCTATATCTGCAATATGTGTTTGAACCACTGTTTGTGGAGCAGGATAGGTTGCTGATGTTATGATGTTAACTCCGCTTGACCATGCCTCCCAATATGGACCGGGAGTCGAGCCGTCAAAACCGGGTAGTGAACTTAGAGTTCCGGTTGTTGTCGTTGTTGAGGTTTCATACATAACTTGAGTTGTGGCATCACTCAGCTTCCGCACCCCAGCGAACACCTGCGCCTTGTCGATGCCCGGTGTGATCGTACCCGTGACCATGCCGTCATCAACGCCGTCGAAGGCGAGATACCCAGCAGACTGTACGTCAACCTGCGTGACTTCGTATTGCGAGACGACCTTTTGGTATGCGGTTACGGCGGGCTGTTGCTCTATCTGTGCGCCCCACATGTAAAAGCCATATCCGGCAGTACCAGTAGTAACTCCGACTGTTAGAGACAATGATGGTGATACGATATGAAAAAGAAGGTTTGCACCAGAAGATGGCGTGGTGAACGTGGCTGTACACCGACGCCACCCATTGCCAACATCAGTATTGGTAAGGGTTGCTGTTCCCAAAGTGACTTGGTTAGCTCCTGTCGTCAAGTCGAAACTAGCAATTACGCCAGAAGCTGAGAAGTTTACACTTATAAAACTGCGTTCTGCGGCCTTAAAGTAGCCAGACCATGTATACGGGGCAGAGAATAAAAACCCTTGTGGGTTTGTACCTATAGCAAAAAATGCAACAGTGACTGCGGTTTCTTGAACTTTATCTGCTGTGGTTGTGCCGTTTGGTGCATCTACTACATCATCAGCAACAGTTGTGCTTGTCTTACTCCAGTAAGCATTGTCAAACTGCTCCGTATAGGTCAGCAGGTTGCGCGTCCCAGTGATGGGGTTGATCCCGTAGGTAGGACGCTGCCCAGCGGTGGCTTGTGTGGCGTGGTTGCCGGGGAGAAGTTTGACGGAGACACTATCCAGAATAAAACTAGAGTTGTTTTGAATAGCGGTAGGAGTAACCCAAGTTGTTGTAGCAGTCGCTATGAAATAAGCTGATAAGGTATCTATGTTCAGGTTGCCAAATCCCCCATCTGAAATGCCTACCCTAATTCTTGGGGAGCCGCCAGACTGTGAGATTACATTAAGTTTCACAAGGTATGTCTTCCCGACAACTGTAGTAAATGATTGCGTTATACCCCCGTCCCCAGTTCCTACATCTGAAATCGTGACTGTGCCATTACCGTTGTTTACGACTGTTCCACCGTAGCCAGTAGCAATAGACCACCCAGTTAACCCGCCAGAAAAATCACCATTCGTGACCAACTCCGGACCAAGCACCAGCCCCTGAGACTTATCCAGCATCTTGCCAACAGGCTGGTTGGGTGCAGTTACAGGCGTGGTCCCTGCGCTGTCTTGGAATAGCGTGGTTAGGTCAGATGGATCGTACCAGACACCGGGTTCTGATGCGGCAAAGAGGGAAGCGGGGGACGCTGATGTCCCGCCGCGCACAAGGTTCATGCCAATCCCTACAAACATCTCAGTACAGCGCCACAATGCTGGTTGCGGTAGTGTTCGTCGCGTAGATTCGCGTTACCTGAATGGGTAGAATTGTTCCGCCCTGAACGCCAACAAAGGTCATTGGGGTTCCATAAGCCATATCAACAGCTACGTTCCCAGCGCCACCAACGTACAAGCCACGGGTCGGAGGGATATCCGTCGAATTGCTAGGCGTAACTGCGCGTGCATCATAAGATGATACTGTCGCGTTTGCCGTCCGATATGCAGTCGTACTTCCAGCCATTTCATACTCCTAAGCGTTGTGGATACGGCCCCACTAGGGGGCCGTTCTGGATCAATTATGGGAGGTCGTGCGCTTGGATGTAGCGGATCGTCAAGGTTCCTACACCGCCAGTACCTGAGCCGGAAAGAACCCAGATACGCTTGTCAGTGCCAAGAGTATCGTCCCAGTTTGCAGTGCGGGTTGCGTCAGCGCCGGGTGTCAATGCGTTAAGACCAATCGCAGAAACAGTACCAGCAGAAACAAGCTCAGTGGCGGTGGCGGATGTGCCTACGCTGACAGTTGTCGTAGTGACCCATGCCGCAGTTGTAAGCATCTGGATGTTCAGAATGTGGCTGTTGGCCGGAAGTACGATTGGCGTTGCCAATGCGGTTTGCGTACCAGCTTGCGTAATCGGGAAGGTTTGCACCATCACAACAGAGCCAACGTTCTTGACGTTCTGCCCAAGGGTTGTGCCAGTGGTATCGTAGATGTCGCCAGCGCGAATTGGTCCAGAGAAGGTAGACTTACCCATGTTGGGTTCCTTTGCACAATAAGCCACTCTGTCTGTGCAAGGTCCGCTGGGCGCGGTCAGGGTGGCTGTTAGACCCAGTAGTAACAAGCACAGTTTACGCGCACATATAAAAAAAAGAAAGGGTCGCTTTCACGACCCCTTCAATCAGTTCAATCGAACTTTTTCACTCAGTGTCAAGCCTGTTGGACTTTGCACAATTTTCATTGTGCGTCATAATCTGAAGATTCCAAGGAACGTGTAGCCCACATACGACTTCGGAACGCAGCGGTATGATATGATCTACTACGTGCTTAACTTTAGTACGGCGCGTTAAATCTCGTGCCGCAAGGTACATCTCCCAAATTTGCTTTTTGTGTTCTGTGGTTAACCAATTTGGTGTGGCATGGCGCAGCCTACGCCGCCGCATACTAACCGATACTTGCACGTAGTCTGGATTACGATCTTTCCATGCCAGCTTGTATACGCTTACCTTCTCTTTTGGCTGATTGTTGGCTTTTGCCAACACAAGGTCTTTATTCTTCTCGTAGTAGCGTCGTCCTGCCGCCTTGGCAGCTTCGCTCTTAGGGTTGTCAGCGCGGCGCAGGTTATCTGCGGTCCAGTCTTCTTTCATACATTCAGTACAAACCCCTTTGGTTTTGCGTGGGGCAATATGACCGCGAGTGCAAGGTTCTCCAGTAAAGTAATATTTAGCCCCTAGCTCTTTGGCTTCTTTACGGGTTTTAGGGTAGTCCATCGGTACCTCCATATTCGATACGAGAAACATATCTAATGTGGATGCATTGGTCAACAGGAAAAGAAAAACCCCCGCCGAAGCAGGGGTTTTGTAGAAAAGTTAGACTTTACAGAGACTTATCAAGCGCCCGGCGATCCATAAATACCCAATGGATCTGAAACGCCGAACGAATAGCGTTCTCTTGCTTTGTACCTGACATTCCCTGTGTCAAAGTCCCCGTCCATTGACGTAGACATAGCCACGCGATTGAAGTGCTTCATGCCATTGGGAATGTCAGTGGTCAGGAACCATGCGTCAGTGTCAGTCAGGTAGTGGTTGACACGGTAACCTTCGGGAATCGACCCATTGGTACGCAGGGCGTTGATGTCGTTGTCAGACGTACCAACACGAAGATCGGTCTGCAACAGACGGGTTGCCACAAACATCAACGAAGGCGGAACGATCAGCTTGCGCGGACGGCCAGCAATCAACAGGCCACGTTCATCTTTGAACGCAGCGATGTCGATGACTGCCTGTTCAAGGGCTGTCTCGTTCAGGTCAACGTCAGTGGTGGGGCGGTTGTTGTTCGTTGCACCAGACACAGTGGGGTGTGCGGTGTTGAACAGGGTCACGTTATCTCCGGAGTTGAAGGTCGTGAAGCCGTTGTTCAGCAACGAAGCTGCCTTGACTTGCTTGGTGTAAGCCATGCCACGGGCAAGAGCCTTGGTATAGCGTGCAGACAGCGAGTCATAGAGGTTGTCTTCCATCGCTTCTTCAGTGATGGCGAAACCCATAGCCACGGTTTCGTGGGTATAACGTGCAGTGAACGATTCCTGCGCGTTATCATAGCTGATTGCAGAACCTTCGTTCTTGACTGGTGCTGCGCCAAAACCCGAAAGCTTGACTTCTTCTTCGAAGGAGCGGTCAGAGCTTTCTACATCGTAGATTTCGGCGTGTTCGTTCTCATACTTCTTGTATTCCAGACCAAACAGAGCGTTCAGACCGGGCAGAAGTTCTTTGAGAGCCTGTGCGCGTGAAATTGCCATTGATCAGCCCTCCTATCAGACGCCGAGCGGGTTGTAATAAGAGTGAACGCCAAGGTTAAACTTGACGATAAACTCAGGGTAAGCGTCAGCTTCAGTGCCACGCACCACATCGACAATACGCAAAGCGAGAGTCGTGGTTGCAGCAAGGGAGCCGCCGTTGGTGCCAACTGTAAGGACGAAGCTGGATACACCAGTTGCGGTGCTGCCGCCCGAACCAAAGCCAATGGCAGCGTTCTTGCCGATAGCACCCGGCCAACCAGAGCCGTTGGTGCCAGAGTTGAACGTACCCAAGGCTGCGGAACCCTTGATCTGGAACAGTGCATCCGGATCATCCATGACCTGAATAAACACTTCAGTACCAGAGGCTGCGTTGGTCACAGTGTTTGCGGGCAGATAGTTCTGCCAGATCGGCTGCAAGGTCGATCCGTTCACATAACGAGCGCCAACCAGAACACCAACGATGCCAGCGGTAGCGTTTGCTGACGTTGCAGGGATCTGGATGGCGACAGGCGAGGTGGTCACAACAGCCGAAGGTTGACCAGCCGAAGACAGGACAACCAAGTCACCATTAAAGATTGCTGCGGAGTTGTTCGTAGCAACCTTGTATTCGCGGATTACACCGCCATTATAGGATTGACCGCCAATCAAGTTTAGCGGCTTAAATCCATAACCAGTAGCAGTAGTAGCCATGATCTGCTCCTTAGTTTAGGGTTTCATTTCAGGCAATCACTTGCCAAAGTTTGTGGTCTTTGATGACCGTTCTGGGCGCAGAAGCGGCATCCGTGGATCTGCTTCTTTGAGGTAACTATTGTCTACGGCATCCATCTGCTGTTGCGAGATTTTTGACTGACCTTCGATACGCTCATCAGCAAATTCAGTTGGGATGCTGCATAGGAGCAATCCGCCAACTTCCACATTTTCCTTGAAGCGCGAATTATGATCAGACATGACCATAAGTTCGGGGAAGTCCTTTGCGATCACAGGCGTATAGCCCTCTCGAAAACGACTCGAAACATTCTTATTGTCTTCCTGACCCAAGGTGGATGTGCGTACCCAGCGGAACTTTAGTCCATCGCGGGGTTCGGGGGTAGGAAGCAAAGATTGTCTCTGCCAGCCCTTGCGGCGTTCAGCACTCTCACGGGTAGTTTCTGTGCGTGGGGTACGTTCAGCCATTGGACGAGTCCTTCAAAAGTTGCGCCGCATATACTTCAGGCTTTAGACCCAGACGCTTGGCGAGTGCGACCTGAGACGAGGTCAGGGTTATCTTGCGTGGATTTCCGGTCGTCTGCCGACCACCGGGGGCAACCACGTTCCCAACTTGCCTGCGCGGAGTCCTGTCCTCATTTCTTGCGCTTGCAAATTTTTCCGGAAAGACCCTACGAATAGAGTCATCAATGCGATTGTAGTACTCATTTGAGTCTGGAGCAATACCTTCGCGTATTGTGTCTTCGTGGACACGCATTGCGTATGCTGTCATGTCACGATCTTGGCCAAACCACTGATTGTTTGCGCTCCAATCAACGGCCTTGTTTGATGCCTTTGGTTGCTGCTGTGTGGTCTGTGGGACAGGGCTTGGAGTTACAATTGCCTTCTGTGGCTTGATGCCATTTAGGCGGTATTCCTCATTCTTGAGGTCCGTCATCTTCATCTGAGCTTCAGCGATAGCATCAGCATCACCAATCTCGTAGGCACTGGTGTACTGAGTCTTTGCCTTCTGTAGCTCAAGAGCGAGACGCTGCTTTGCTTGATTGATTAGGATGCCCTCACCCTCTTCAATCGTGCGGCGAAGCATGAGGTTGTCTTCATGCAGCTTATGGGCTGCGCGAATGGCCTCATCAGACAGGCGCTTTGCCTCTTCCTTTGATCGGCGTTCCTCATGGAAGTCATAGCGAAGCTTCTTGATGCGTTTCTGTACGCTTTCAGA
>Ga0209191_1000138_pt1 | contig 58594 bp, 43 predicted proteins | sample S_130626_EF_Meta_FD_187320 | JGI IMG/M metagenome (GOLD analysis project Ga0209191, IMG submission 187320) | Freshwater microbial communities from Lake Simoncouche, Canada to study carbon cycling - S_130626_EF_MetaG (SPAdes) (version 2) | ecosystem: Environmental > Aquatic > Freshwater > Lake ...
AGAAGATAAACCAATACAAACTATTTCTGAACAAAAAGAACCAATCAAACCAAAACCAACATATAGAACAGAAAAGACAATAAAAGAAGGTATTAGTAAATTAATTTTAAGAAAATTACTTTCTGAATGTGATTATTTTGATGTTATTAAAAAAGAAGTTCCAATGTTATATGATTCAATTCAGGAAAAAATTAAATATTTTAATCCTGCTTTTCACTCTATGACGCCTGAAGGTTTAAACGCTCGTTTAACATTCCTTAATCAATGTGTTAGACCTGGAGAGACAATACCGGTTATTGGAGACAAGGGACAAATTGTTCAAAATGATGCGTTAAATACATCATTTGGGGCACCTCCGGTATTAGTTTTAAGAATTGGTGATTTTTACAATTGTAAAATAATACCTAAAGCGGTTTCATTTAGTTACGACCCATTAGTTTTTGATATGAACCCTGAAGGTATTGGTATTCAACCTATGATTGCTAATGTGTCTCTTAATTTTGATATTATTGGTGGTATGGGACTTGAAAAACCGGTGGAACAATTACAAAATGCGTTATCATTTAACTACTATGGTAATACGGAAATTTATGATGAAAGAGCTGTGTGGACTGACGATAGTTGGAAAAAATTAGATAAACAATATTTCCAATCATTAATTGATGAACAACCAACAGTTACACAGGTTGACAATCAACAAACAAACACTGCGGGTGAAACTATTGGACAAATTCAAACAACCGTTAATGGTGCTAGTGGTCAAACAGGTGATATTACCTATACAAAAATTATGGACAATTTATTAGATGTAAGTCAAGGATATCTTGTTAATATAGTTAACCAATGTGAAAGTACAATTAAATCATATAATGGTGGTATTTGGGAATTAATGTCTAAAGAAAGACAATATCTCGATGGGGAATTCAATTTGGGAACATCAAGTGACTTAGTTACGATATATGGTAAATCTGTTTATCAAGATAAAGTTGATGATTTATTTACTACATTACTTGATGATATATCAAGTGGGACTAATTTTATAATTGTTGGGTTGAATGATGTGTTTACCGATACAACGGCGGTTAGAAGTGTTACAACAAATTTAACAAATTACATTAATACATTAAAGGCTGACTTTAGTAATGGTATTGAGGAAATTAGCAATAACATAGTCCAACAAGAACAGGATATGGTTCAAGTTTTTAGAAAAATTAATTATGTTACCACATTATCTGATGGTGTTATTATTGATAATAAACCTAAAATTTATACATTAACCGCAACAGAAGAAGTCAACACTTCCGGTGCACAAATACAAAGTGATACATTCCAAGAATTAGTATTTGACTATGATTTAGTTGCTGGTAGAATGAATGATTATGATAGAGTTTTAAGTAGTACTGATTATAACATTATTAGTGATGATTATTCCGGTCCAGGAGGATTTACGTCAGCGGTTTTCCAAAGTCCATCAGATAAAAGATTTTTTATGGTAATGGCACAGGTGTTTAATAATAGAAGTAACTTCAATACATTTAAATCCGAAATTATTACCAATGAATTAGATAATACATATAATGGTTTATCAAAACAATTTAATAAGATAGTTGGTGAATTTAGAGATAAAGTTTTAGAAGAATTAGAATCTGAAGAAAAAAATATCAAACTTCTTAAAAAATCTAACGAATATATTACTTGGACTAAAGAAAACATTTATAATAAAGGAAAGGTTCGTAAGTTTACTTATACTACAGAACCTTCATCCTCAAATGAGGAACAGACTAAAAACTTATTGTTATTATATCAAGGTAATAATGGTGGTGATAAAACAATTTGGACTGATAAAACTCAATTTAATTAAAAATGAATAATAGACAAAACTACAATAGATATAATGAATTTTTAATGAATGGGGAGCAAAGTGTTGTCCCATATATTTCAATTTCAAGTAAATCGTCTGATAAGAGATATATTTACAAAGTTGGTCAATCTAGAATGGATAAAATATCTCAACAATACTATGGGACCCCAACGTTTGGGTGGTTGATTCTTGCGGCTAATCCAATCTTTGGTGGTGTGGAATGGAATATACCGGATGCTGCTATATTGACAATACCGTTTCCTTTAGTATCATCATTACAAGAATATAAATCACAATTAGACAATCATTTCTATTATTATGGTAGATAAAACCGAAAATATATTAGTCGAATTCGACTACAACAACATTACAATTATTGACCCAAACAAAGTTATTGATAGTGATAATAAAGTAAAGGAAAGGTATGTTAATCAAGAAGACTTGGTAATGTATGCAAATCTTGAGTGTAGTGTATTACCAAGAACAAAATTGGCAATTGGTACGGGAAATAATGACTCAATTAGAACTATATCTATTGCTAAAATTAATTTTTTAAAACCGGGAGATAAGGCTTATTTAGATAATTCATATACTGACGAGTTAACCGGTAAAGGTGCCATAAAAGGTGATGGTGTTAATCAACCTAAATTCAATAGTGTTGTTAATCCAAATAATAGTGATGATTTTTATCTGAAACAAACAATTAGTTCAGGTGGTAAACCCGGTGCAACGGATAATGGATTATTAGGTATAACCTCAATTAATATTAGACAAGGGTTAGATTTTTTACCAACAATTGATGTCAGATTAGTTGATGTTAAAGGTCGTGCATTATTTGAAGCCGGTGATAATTCACCATACGCAGCCTTTTTTAATTTACCATATCCATTATTTTATTTAACAATTAAAGGTTATTTTGGTAAAGCGGTTAGATTAGGGTTAATGTTACAAAATTTTACAACAACATATAATGCGGAAACATCTAACTTTACTGTTGATTTAAAATTTTATACATACAAGTATACGGTACTAAGTGATATAACGATGGGGGCTCTTTTAGCTACCCCACATATGTATCAATCACGATTTAATATTAGTCAAACTAGTGGTGGTCCAAGTACAACAACAAGAACTAATAATGTTGTTGTTGAAAGAGGTTACCAAAAAATTAGAGAAATGTATAGTGAGTATAAATCAAAAGGTTTAATACCTACTGATTTTCCTGAGATTACATTAATGCAAATGAAAGATAGATTAGATAATTTTATAAAAAATATTCTTGATTCATTTGTCAAACAAAATTTAGACCCATTAACCAATTTAGAAACTTATGGTAATCAATTATTTGATTATCAAAAAGAAGTATTTTATACCCTTAAAACTTCTTGGTTTAACGAGTTTATGGATAATGAAAATTGTTATATTAAAAAGAAAACAGGGCAAAAAATATACACATTTAAGAAAAATTTAGATGGTCAGAAAAAAAATGATGCAATTTCAAAATTAAAAGGTATACTTGACAAATATAATAAACTACTTAATGAAAATGTTACTTGTGGTAATGTTGATGGTAAAGGTAGTTATACTATTGATGGTAAAGTTACAAAATGTTCAATACCTAATGGTATTACTTATGAAAAAGTGTTTCCAATAAAGATAACCTCTGATGATATTGATTTAACGGAAACATATAAATTACAAAGAAAAAATAGTCAACCCACACCTGAAGATTTAACAAAATTCCAAGCGGAATTACAAAATAATAATCGTTTTCAGAGTCTTGATATAACTCTTAAAAACGGGGCAATTCAGTCGATATCACAATACTTTGTTTTTGAAGGTACTAATTCATTTATCGATTTAACTGATAAAATGAATAAAGACTTAAAAACAAAGAGAAATGAAATTGAAGATGCGTTAACTAAAGCTCTTGCGTCATTATTGGAAAATAAAGATAACGGGATTGGGTTTGTTCCAACAATTAGAAACGTATTAGCGGTTATTTTTGCAAATGGTGAGGCGTTTTTACGTTTATTGGATGAAGTTCATACTAAAGCTTGGGAACAGAGGGATAGTAAAATTAGAAAGGGTGTAATTTTTAATCAAGAAATTGCAAATGCGAGTGCTGATAATAAAACTTCAGGTGATGATAAAAATCAACCAGTATATCCTTGGCCTCAAGTAATTAAACAAACACCGGGTGAAAATGGTCAAGAAAAATATGAATTAAGATATCCGGGTGATAGTGATATTATTGGAGAAACAAAAGGTTTTTTATATGATGTATGGCCTGAAATTCAGTTTGTTGAGGAATTTATTAATGGTATGACTCAAAAAACACCACCTCCACCTCCACCAACAAAATCTTCAAATTCTGCTACAGAACCAAGAAGAGTTTCATTAGGGGCAATTGAATTCCCTGTAAACAATGAGATTTATGAAAATAAAGTTGTGAGTAAATATCTTTATGAGATGTATGAGAGAACCTTATTAACATCTCATTATTCAAAATTAGATAGAACAACTAATTTTACATCGGAGGCGGATAAAGTTTCAAACGTCATTAGTGAGGGAGAGTCTATTAATATACAAGATAGTGTATCAGATAATAGTGATGTTGAATTGATTAAGACATTAAAGGAGTATAATCTTAATAATTTCCAAGCGGTTTTAAAACATATTTCAAATGAAGGAAATGGAGCTAGTTGGCAAAATTATATACGAGGAATTTTTAATACGGGTTATATTAAAAATACGGTTGAGAATGCTTCATTTGCATTTATACCTAATAGTGAAATAGATAGTTCACTTTCACAACCTTTAGTTTCATTAAATAATGAAAAAGATATTGTTAATTATATTGCAACATCAACAACTTCAAATAAATATGATTTTACTGACACTTATCCTTTTACCGATAATAATTGGGTTAAAAGTAGTTTAGCTAATGGGATTGCTACTGATGAAAAATTGGCGTTTAATACGACTAAAACATTATTATATAATCCAACTAAAAAAATTGTTTCAAATTTTAATGATAATCAATCTGAGGACACTAAAAAACCAATAACTAATTTTGTTTATAAAAACATAAAAACACCTGAGATAATTAATAATGATTTTAGAAACTTTTATGCAACTAGAACATATGAAAATCAATTACCAACTGAAGGTGATGTTAAATATTTAAATTATAGTGGAATAGTTAGTAACTATCAAACAACATCAATTTTTAATACTCCGTATTTTATAAACGCAATTCAGGAAGGGGTTGAGAGTGATAAAAATGGTGATACTAATCCATATCTTAGTGCTGCTTATTTATTCATTAATAGTTTACCTCTATCAACATTAAGAGAGAAATATAAAAATTATACAGGTAATGAAACAAACTATTCTGATGAAAGTTTGGATTACATATTTGCGTCTATGAAAAAATTCGCTGCGGTCCATAAGGTTCCGTATGCTTGGGTTTTAAAAATAGGTTCAATTTGGCATCGTTATAAAAAATATGTTAATACTAATGTTGATATCTTAACTAATTGTTGGAATAATTTTGATTATGTTAATAATTTTGACCCGGTAACTAATAGTAAAACAAAGACGTATTCAATCATACTTCCGGGACAAACAGGTACTACAACAATTGTGTTGGAACAATATTTGACCGCAACAACGGTTGGTGGGATAAGTTATAATACAACAATTAACACAGGATTTTATCCTAAATTAATTAACGATTTTAATGTTTTTTATCAAGGATATAATATTTTTACAGGGTACACCAATAGTGGTATTCAAAAAGCGTTTACTGATGGTCTTGTTATGACGTATGTTCCGGAGGCGGTTATCAATAACGTACAAGGAATTCCGACAGGATATAATATAAATAATCGAGTAATACCCTGGTCGGTATCGGTTAATGGGGATTATGGTCAATATAAATTTGTGTTTCCATCTAATGGAAGTTTGGTTAACCAAACACAAAGTGAGTGTTTTAACATTCTAGGCCAAATGATTGAAGATGTGTCTGGAAATACTTCTATGTATAATGGGTCTGTTAGATTATTTTGGACAGCACCTAATTATGGTTATTTTGATAATGCTAAAGTTAGTAAACCTGAGCCAATTCATTATTTAAAAGAAATATTTTCCGGTCAATCTGCGCAAGAAAATTTCTCAATAAATGGGAAGTCAACTGATTACACAAAAATGAGTGAAATATTTTCGGTGTTTGATAGAGACGCATTAGACCAATTTGAAAATGAATTTTTAAACTTCTCAATATCGACCTATAATTATGAAGTTGACCCTAACTCTACAGAAACAGATACTGAAAAATCATTTAAAAATTTTCAATCATTGATGAGGATTATGATGAAAATTCCTAATACTAATTTTAATAATGATTTATCGGTTGAAGAAGTTCAATCAAAACAATTAACAAATGTTTCAAATATAATTTCTGAATTTTTAAATTATGACAGTTATTTTAAAATAGGTAATCCATCATCATTTAATAAACAATTGTTTTATACTTTTACAAGTAAGTATTCAGTTAGTGGTAGTAAACATTATATAGCCACACCGGTTACTTGGGATTATTATAATTATGTTACACCAAATTCATTACCTACAGGAACAACCTTAAATAATTCAATTACAACATATCCGTTAGAGTGGAAGGCTTTGGATACTTATGTTGGGTTTTCTGAGATACCTCAATTAACCTATAAAGATGGGGGTTCATATATTACAGATTTCTTTATTGATTGTAATATTGCGTTTGATGTTTATAATATTGAAAAATTGGCACCAATAATTAAAATCTACGCCACTCAAAAATTAAAAGATAATACTTTGAATTACGATAAGTTTGTTAAATTAATGGATGGTTATTTAGATAATTTAGATTCGTTTAATGATAGAATTATTAATAGTACTATTCTTAAAATACAGAAAGCGTTACCGAATGTTAATTTTACTTCTCAAGAAAAACCTGAAACTGTTTTAGAGAGTAAACAAAGTAAACTTGAATTATGGGAATCATTTAAGGCAACAAATGATAAATGGATTTCGGGAACCGATTTTAAAGAAAAAACATTATTTGAAGATGTTTTATTATTGGACAGAGCAAGTCGAGATGTTGGTAATTTGATTCTTGTTGATGTACAAAAATTAAAAAATAACTTAACAGACATTAATGTTAAAACAACTATGTTAGTGTACATCCAAACAATATTAGTTGAAAATAATTTTGTTGTGATGAATATACCATCATATGTTAATTTTTATAATGTTCAAGATGCGGTTAAAAATCCAAAACCAAAACCGGAGGGAACTTTAGAGTTTGCAAACTCGTTATTTGGTACATTTATGAATGTTGATTATAGAAACTCATCGGCAAAAATGGTTTGTTTTTATGCTGGTAAACCAAGTGAACAATTAGATTTAAAAGAGAATGTTGATTATCGTTATAGAAGTGATGCGTTTGATTTAAGACGTGTTGATAATCCATTAGTGGAAAACCAAATAGGTAAAAACGATTGGGATAAGTCAAACAAAGTTGTTGGGTTTAATGTGGATATTGGGCCTCAAAATCAATCAATATTTAAAGGATTTAATGTATCACAAAACCCTGGAAAGGCGACTGCTGAGTCATTAGAAGTTTTAAATCAAATGGCTAATCAATCAAACAATAGAGGAGGTGCTACCCAAAACAATTCATTATATAATTTATATAAAAATAGAAGTTATTCTTGTCAGGTAACTATGATGGGTAACGCTATGATACAACCTACAATGTATTTTAATTTAAGATATGTTCCTATGTTTAGTGGTCCATATATGATTCAAACAGTTAATCATTCAATATCTCCGGGTAACTTTGAAACAACGTTTGAGGGTATTAGACAACCAACAGCATCATTACCTAAGGTGGACAATTATATTCAATCTTTAAAAACAACATTATTACAATCAATTATAGACAAAAATAAAAAAGATAGGCAAGAAAAAGAAAAGGCAATTAAATCTACGACCGCAACTACTACTAATACTAATATTAAAAAACAAACTAGTGATAAAGTTGATGAAAATACAAAACAAGATGGTACAAAACAAAGTAATAGTCAAAATTGTACACCCAAAGAAAAATATAATAAATTTACGGTGACTGATGATAAAGTAAGTTCTAGTGCAACATATAAAGAAGTTGTTGATTTAATATTGTCAAAAACTAAGGATAAACCGGAAAAATTAAGATATGTTGTTTTTGCTACAATGTATATAAGGTCATCTCAAAGTGGTATGTTACAATCTCAATCCAATAATTATAGTGCTGTGGATTTATTACAAGATTGGGGACCATCTGTTGAACCTTTTTTTACCACTAAAAAATATTATTGTAGTGATTCAAATAAACCATATGTTGTGTTTGATAGTTTAAATCAAAATGTTGATTTTTTAATTTCTAGATATGAAAAAAGAGTTGCTAACATTGCTACTATATCGGCAACAGATATTACTAAATTCATTATATTAAATGCTGACTCAGATATAAGTCCGGATTCTGTTTATACATCAATGAGTTCTACAGATATTCAAACAATTGAAAGTCGTGTGCAAGAATCTATTCAAAAATTTAATCCAATATCAGGTAATTACACCAATACACCACCACCGGCGGACGTTCCGGCTCCAGACCCATTCGATTTTGTTGTTGAAGAAGTGGGCGGCTCATTTAATAAGTTGACGGTAACCATAAAACCAAATGTTGGTGTATGGAAAATGTTTGTTGCTGAATATAAATATTACAAAGTAACATCTGAATGTGGTAGTTCCGAGGGGTCAGGAAGAAGGTTAGATGAGTATTTTTCAACAAATAAAGAAACGTTTACAATAACTAGACAAAATATTTTGGATGATGAGGGTTGTGGTGCAACGACGGCTCAAAAAGATTTAGTTGGTAAATATACATACCGTATATGGATTTATGCAAATCTCGATTTACCGGTAACTAATGTTGGAGAAAGTTCAAGACAACAAGCAATTTGGAATGACTACGTTATTAGTTTTGAGATAAAATAACATTTACAAATAAACAGATATTTATATATAAAAAAGATTATGGACACAAAATCATTATTAGAAAATTACTTAGGTAAAAAAACTCGTACTACGGAAAAAGATATGGGTAACGGCTCAAAGCAAGTTTGCGATTTAGATTCAGGAGATTGTTATACAATTAGAATGAAAGACGGTCTAATTGAAAGAGTTGACAATACAATGAGTCAAAATAGAAAAATACAGGTTGAAACAACAACCGGTGTAAAACAATTATTAAACGGATAATATGAAAAAAATTGATAATAGAATTTTAGAGGAAATTGCTAGATATAATTCAATCAATAATTATATTGTTGAACAGGATGCTACTTTACCACCACCTCCGGGTGAGGGAGACCCTAACGTAGCACCACCTGGTGGAGCTCCGGCACCCGCTGACCCGAATGTTGCTCCTGCAGCTCCTGCAGCTCCCGCAGGACCACAACCGGTTGATTTAGAAAATGACCCTGATGTAGAAAAAGTTGGTGAAGGAGATTCTGAAGGTAAAACTGAAGAAATGGATATTACCGATTTAGTAAAATCTCAGAAAAAAGTTGAACAAAAACAAGAAGAGTATTTTGAAAACTTATTCCAACATTTAGATAATTTAGAAAGTAAATTAGGTGAGATGGATGGTATTATGTCTAAATTAAATGACTTAGAAATGAAGGTTGAAAAATATAGAGAAAAAACTCCTCAAGAAAAATTAGAACTTAGAAGTTTAGATTCGGGACCATTCAACCAAAAATTAAGTCAATTCTTTGATGATAAAGAAGAGGATATGGAAAAATCCGGAAAAAATGAATATATTTTAACTCAAGATGATGTTGAAGATTATTCACCGGTTGAAATTAAAAAAACATTTAGAAATTTTGGAGATGAAGGAAAACCAACATCATTCCAACAATTAAGATAAATAAGACGGACTAAAAAAGTCCGTTTTATTTTCACAAACAATTTGACAAACACACGGCTGACACTTATACTTTTATAAACCTTTAAATATTTTAAACACTATGGCGACAAATTCATTAGACGCAGTTTTAGCTCAATACGAGAAAGCTAAACAAGGTAGTACTTCTTCTACCTCAAAATTTACACAAGAAGAAAGAATGAAAAAATACTTCGCGGCAATCCTTACCGATAAGGAGACCCAAGGACAAAAAAGATTAAGAATCTTACCAACAAAAGATGGTTCTTCACCATTTAAAGAAGTTTGGTACCACGAGATTCAAGTTGATGGAAAATTCCAAAAATTCTATGACCCGGGAAAAAATGACAACGAACGTTCACCTTTAACAGAGGTTTACGAAGAATTACGTTCAACAGGTAAAGAAGCTGATAAAAAATTGGCATCAAATTACTTGTCACGTAAATTCTACATTGTTAAAGTTATCGACAGAGATAATGAAGAAGATGGTGTTAAATTTTGGAGATTCAAATCTAACTACAAAAATGAGGGAATCTATGATAAAATTATCCCTATCTACAGAAACAAAGGAGATATTGCTGACCCTGAAAAAGGTAGAGACCTTATTTTAGAATTAACTAAGGCAAAAACTCCAAAAGGTGCTTACTACACCGTAATTCAAACTGTTATGTATGATGATGCTGAACCTGTTCATTCGGACAAAGAACTTGCTAACTCTTGGATTAACGATGAGTTAACTTGGGAAGATGTTTATTCTAAAAAACCGGTTGAATACTTAGAGGCGATTGCAAGAGGTGAAACTCCAAAATGGAACTCTGATAAAGGTGGTTACGATTATGGTGATTCATCTGAAGATGAGACTTCATTTGGTGGTTCTAAATCTTCAGGTTATGAAGACCCACAAGCGGACGCTGAAGGGGATGATGATATGCCGTTCTAATCAAACAAAACTTGGACATATAACTTGAGCACTGAGATTACTTGGTGCTCAACTTGTCTAAACAAACTAAAAAATTAAATTAAAATAGACATATGGCGATAAAAAAACACGATTTTAAGTCCATTAAGGACAAATTCTCAACATCTGCAAAATACAAACCACAAAATTTTTTTGATTTAGGTCCTGACTTCTTGGACGCTGTGGGATTACCTGGTCCGGCTATAGGGCACTTAAATATGTTCTTGGGTCATTCTGATACAGGAAAAACAACCGCGTTAGTTAAAACCGCTGTTAGTGCTCAAAAAAAAGGTATTTTACCGGTCTTTATTATTACTGAACAGAAATGGTCGTTCGAGCACGCCAAATTAATGGGGTTTGAATGTGAAGAAGTTGTTGATGAAGAAACCGGAGAATTAGATTGGGATGGATTCTTTATATTTAACAATAATTTTGAATATATTGAACAAATCACTGATTATATTAATTCGTTACTTGACGCTCAAGAAAAAGGAGAGTTAGATTACAGTTTATGTATAATGTGGGATAGTGTGGGTAGTGTTCCTTGCAAAATGACTTTTGACGGAAAAGGTGGGAAGCAACACACCGCCGGAGCGTTATCTGATAAAATTGGGATGGGTATAAATCAGAGAATATCGGGTAGTAGAAGGTCAGATTCAAAATATGAAAACACTTTAATTATCGTGAATCAACCTTGGGTGGAGTTACCGGATAATCCATTTGGTCAACCCAAAATTATGGCAAAGGGAGGAAATGCTATTTGGTTAAATTCTTCATTAGTATTTTTATTTGGTAATCAAAAAGGTGCGGGAACAAATAAGATAACCGCTACCAAAGATAAAAGAAGTATCAAATTTGCGATTAGAAGTAAAGTTTCGGTCTTAAAAAATCACATTAACGGATTGGGTTATGAAGATGGTAAGATTATTGTAACCCCACACGGATTTTTAGCGGGTAAAGATTCTACGGAAGAAAAATCAAATATTGAAAAATATAAAAAAGAATACGCCGACTATTGGAGAGAAATTATAGGAACTGATGGTGATTTTGATTTGAAAGAAGAAAAAGAGTAACAAAATATTATAGTAACGAATACAAACAAAACGAGTGACTAAAACACTATTAGTGGATGGGAATAACCTAACAAAGATTGGGTTTCACGGGGTTAAAGATTTTTTTAACGGAACAAAACACATAGGAGCTGTTTGGCACTTTGTGAATACCCTTCGCCGACTTATAGACGAAGAAAATTACGATAAGGTTGTTGTTATGTGGGATGGTGATGATAATTCCCTTACCCGAAAAACATTATATCCCCAATATAAAGAAAAGCGACGTATAACCGATGACTTTAGAGACCAATCTTTTGAAGAACAAAAAGAGAGAATTAAGGAGTATTTGGAAGAGTGTTATATAAGACAAATAAACGTCGAAAAAAACGAGGCGGATGACCTTATATCGTGGTATTGTAAAATAGCTACAGACGAAACTATTACCATATTCTCGGGGGATAAAGACCTTATCCAACTTATCTCGGATAAAGTGTCGGTATATTATCCAAAAACAAAACAAACATTCAGAAACGGAGACAAAGTGATGTTGGAATATTATTATTTTCCACATCAAAATGTTCGTACCTATAAGATTTTATCCGGTGATAAATCGGACAATATTGATGGTATATCAGGCTTAGGTGAGAAAACTTTAATTAAGTTTTTTCCTGAGCTACTTGAAAAAACCGTTTCTGTTTCCGATATTTTAGAAAAGGCTGAAATCCTACTAAAAGAGAATAAAAGTAATAAGACTTTACAGAATCTATTATCAGGGAAAACAAGAACCGGAGTATATGGGGATGAATTTTTTGAGGTTAATCAAAAAATAGTTGATTTATCAAATCCTCTAATAACTGATGAAGGAAAGGAGATTGTTGAATTATATTATAAGGAAACTTTGGACCCTGATGGGAGGGGTTATAGGAATCTTATAAAGATGATGATGGAGGATGGGTTTTTCAAATATCTACCGAAAGTTGATGATGCGTGGGTTAATTTTGTTAGACCCTTTATGAAACTAACAAGAAAAGAAAAAAGAAATTACAAAAACAATTAATTAAAAATTATGAAAGACCAAGATTCAGTAAAATTAGAATTCTTAATGATGGTAAACGATAACATTATCGTTCAAAGATTTTTCAACGTAAGAGAGTTTAACAATGAGGCAAAAAACTCATTAGAACTTTATGAGTTATTGAGAGATTTTAAGGATGATATTAAACAACAATTATCGTTAAAAACCGTAACGTATATGACGGATAATATGTACGAAATTATTAACAATCCGGCTATTTTGGATACGTCATATATTGATGGTCCGGAGTACTTTAACATCTTCATCAAACAAAATGATGTGACAATTTGTCATAGACAGGTGGATGCTAAAGTATACCCTCCAAAGATAAGATATACTGTGGATGTACGCCCACACCTAAAAAACTTGTTGATGAATTTGACTGACATTTTCTCGTCAAAAAATTTAACAAAAAAATATATGGAGGTTAAGCTAAGTGTGTAGTATTTATTAATACACTAAAAGAAAAATATATGGCGTCAAACAAAAATTTCGAGTATCTAGGTAGCACCTTTCAGATACAATTATTAAACCAAATCATTATCGACAAAGACTTCTCACGGTCAATTATAGACGTGATTGAAACAAGTTATTTTGAGAATAAATATTTCAAATTAATCATCCAAATGATTAAGGAGTATTATACAAAATACGAACATACACCAACCTTTGACACCTTAGAACAAATTACTAAATCTGAGATACAACAACCTCTGGCGGCAAAAATCATTATTGATACCCTTACAAAAGTTAAGGAGTCAACTCTTGATGGGGCTGAATTTGTACAAGAAAAATCTATGAAATTTTGTAAACAACAAGAGTTACAAAAAGTAATGGTTAAAGCTCAAAAAATCATCGATACCGGTGAGTTTGAGAGTTACGACACATTAGAAGAGATGGTAAGTAAAGCTCTTCAAGTAGGGGAACACGATAAAGGGACTGAGAGTGTTTTTAGTAACTTAGATGAAGTTTTAAACGAGGATTATCGTCATCCGATACCGATGGGTATTCCGGGGATAGATAGACTCTTAAAAGGTGGTTTAGCAAAGGGTGAAATCGGTGTTGTTTTAGCACCAACAGGTGTAGGTAAATCGACTTTACTTACAAAAATCTCAAATCACGCATTTAATTTGGGATATAATGTTTTACAAATTTTCTTTGAGGATAACCCAAAGATTATTCAACGTAAACACATTACATTATGGACAAAAATACATCCTGATGAATTGTCTATAAGAAAAGATGAAGTTATGGAAAAAGTTAAAGCAGTTAAGGAAACAATGACTAACCAACTTATCCTTAAAAAACTACCATCTGATACCGTAACGATGATGCAGATTAAGAATCAAATTAGAAAAATGATGTCTGAAGGAATCAAAATTGATATGGTGTTATTGGACTACATTGATTGTGTGGTTCCGGATAAAAACTTGGGTGATGAATGGAAATCTGAGGGTTCAGTTATGAGAGGATTCGAGGCTATGTGTCACGAACTTGATTTAGTAGGATGGACGGCAACTCAGGGTAATAGAAGTTCAATATCTTCGGATGTGGTAACTACCGACCAAATGGGTGGTTCCATAAAAAAAGCACAGGTTGGACACGTAATCATTTCCGTGGCTAAATCTCTACAACAAAAAGAAATGAAACTAGCGACGATTGCAATTACTAAATCACGTATTGGTGATGATGGTATTGTCTTTGAAAATTGTAAGTTTGATAATGGTATGTTGGAGATTGATACTGAGAGTTCAGTAACATTCTTAGGATTAGAAGAACAAACTGAAGAACGAAATAAACAAAGAATCAAAGATTTGTTAGATAAAAGAAAAGAAAAAAATCAACAACAAAATAATTAATATGAAAGAAAAAATATTAGAACCGAATAACGATAGATTCGTTATCTTCCCAATCGAACATAATGATATATGGGAATTTTACAAACAACACCAAGCGGCGTTTTGGACCGCTGAAGAAGTAGATTTATCTAACGATATTAGAGATTGGGAAAATCTATCTGATAATGAGAGATTTTTCCTTAAAAATGTATTAGCGTTTTTTGCTGCGTCTGATGGTATTGTGAATGAAAATTTGGCTGAGAATTTCTTAAAAGAAGTTCAATATGCTGAAGCAAAATTCTTCTACGGGTTTCAAATTATGATGGAGAACATTCACTCTTTAATGTATTCATTATTGATTGATACTTATGTGTCTGATGAAAAAGAGAAAGACGAGTGTTTCCACGCAATTGATAGATTGCCGGCAGTTCAAAAGAAGGCTAAATGGGCACTTGATTGGATTGAAAATGCTTCCTTCCAAGAAAGATTAGTAGCGTTTGCTGCGGTTGAAGGTATTTTCTTCTCCGGTTCATTCTGTTCTATCTTTTGGATGAAATCAAGAGGTATTATGCAAGGATTATGTAATGCTAATAGTCTTATCTTTAAGGATGAAAACTTACACTGTGATTTTGCAATCCATTTGATTAACAATCACGTTGAGAACAAACCAACAGAAAAAAGAATCAAAGAAATTTTATTGTCTGCATTAGAGATTGAAAAAGAATTTATTACTGAGTCATTACCAGTATCATTAATCGGTATGAACTCAAATTTGATGAAACAATATCTTGAATTTGTAACTGACGGACTACTAATTAAATTTGGGTGTAAGAAACATTTTAATGTTGAACAACCATTTAAATTTATGGAACAGATTGCTGTTGAAACAAAGGGTAATTTCTTTGAGTCAAGAACTATGGAATACCAAAAAGCTAAATTAGGAGAATCATTAACATTTACGGAGGATTTTTAATATGATGTCACTAAAGATAAAAAAAAGAGGGGGTGACGAGGTATCGTTTAACCCCCAAAAAATTTATAATAGAGTTAAACGAGCGGCAAGAGGATTAAACGTAAATGCTGATGAGGTATTCATTAAGGTGATTACTTCGGTTCCAACAGAGGGTATTATTACAACTAAAGAGTTGGATAAATTGGTTTATGAAATTGCTGCGGCGTATACCGGAAGTCACCACGATTATTCAAGATTGGCGTCTTCTGTGGCTATTTCTGCATATCACAAAGAAACTGATGAAAGTTTCTGTAACACAATGCACACATTACACGTTGATGGTATCATTAACGATAAGTTAATGGAAACTATTGAACTATATGGTCCTGAAAATATTGATTCTGTAATTAATCACGAGAATGATTACAATTTTGATTATTTTGCGTGGAAATCATTACAAGAAATGTATTTATTAAAAAATCCTGAAGGTAGAGTAATTGAAAGACCTCAACATATGTATATGAGAGTTGCTCTATGGGTAACTAAATCATTTGAACAAGCGGTTGAGTATTATCAATCATTATCAAATCAACTTATATCTCCTGCAACACCGATTATGATTAATGCGGGAACTAAAACACCTCAACTAGCATCTTGTGTATTGAAATACAATCACGGGGATTCAAGAGAAGGGTTATTACAAACATTCAACGACATTTCAACTTATTCATCTGATGCTGCTGGTATTGGATTATGTATGTCTAATGTTCGTAGTAAAGAAAGTCGTATTAACTCATCAGGTGGATTTGCCGGTGGTTTATTAAAATACCTAAAGATTGTTAATGAAGGGTTAAGATTCTTCAACCAACAAGGGAGAAGACCGGGTAGTGCGGCTATCTACATTGAGCCTTGGCATAAGGACATCATAGACTTACTTGAAATCAAAAAGAATACAGGTGCAGAAGAATTGAGAGCAAAAGATTTATTTACCTCAATTTGGTTACCGGACAACTTTATGAACGCAGTTAAGAATAACGATGATTGGTATTTATTCTGTCCTAACGACATTGTTAAAGCGGGTATCAAACCATTACAGGAGGCTTACGGTGATGAGTATGAATCAAACTACAACAAAGCGGTTGAACTTGGTTTAGGTAAAAAAGTGAAAGCACAAACAATTTGGAATAAAATTATCGAATCTCAAGTTGAAACGGGGGTTCCTTACTTATGTTCTAAAGATAGTGCTAATAGAAAAACAAACCATCAAAATATCGGGGTGATTAAACAATCTAACCTCTGTAATGAGATTTATCAATATACTGATGAGAACACCACAGCTATCTGTACATTATCGTCTATGGTGTTGAAAAACTTTATCATTAAAGGTGAGTTTGATTTTAAATTACTTTATAGTGAAGTTAGAAAGGTTGTTAGAGCTCTCAACAAGGTTGTTGATATTAATAGTTACTCAACGAAACAAGGTAGAAAAGGTGGATTAGAACAAAGAGCAATTGCCATTGGAACTCAAGGTCTTGCTGACGTATTTTTCTTAATGGATTATATCTTCACATCTGAAGAGGCGAGAAAGTTAAACAAAAACATTTTTGAAACTATCTACTTTGCGGCAATCACTGAGAGTATGGAATTATGTAAATCCGGAGAGTATAAACCATATGAATTCTTCAAAGGGTCACCAATGTCAAAAGGTATATTCCAATTTGATATGTGGGGATTAGATTACGAAGGATTAGGTAGAATGTGGGATTGGGACTCACTTAAATTAGATGTATCCAACTACGGGGTTTGTAACTCGTTATTCACGGCTCAGATGCCAGTTGCGTCTTCTGCTAAGATTACAGGTTCATTTGAAATGACAGAACCGGCTCACTCGGCATTATTTAATCGTCGTGTAGTTGGAGGAGAAATTTTAATTGTTAACAAATACTTAATTAACGATTTTGAAAAGTTAGGTGTTTGGTGTGAGGATTTAAAAAATGAGATTATTATGAATGAAGGTTCTGTTCAGAACATTAATTTTAATAATTATTTAGACACCGAAGACAAGAATTATAATAAGAAAGTTAAGAGAATTGAACATTTAATTCCAAAATACAAAACAATTTGGGAGATATCTCAAAGAGAACTTATTGATATGGCAGCAGACAGAGCACCATTTATTGACCAATCACAATCAATGAATATCTATATGTCTAACCCAACATTATCAAAGATTTCATCATCACACTTCCATTCTTGGGGTAAAGGATTGAAAACACTTTGTTACTATGTTAGAACAAAGGCGATATCAACCGGAGCTAAACACTTGGCTGTGGATATCTCAAAAGTGGGTCAATCAAAACCAATTGAGAAACCAACAGTTGATTTAACACAAAAACCAACTGATACTGAATTTGAATGTTTCGGATGTGGTTCTTAAAAAGAATATAAATCACGACTTAGGTCGTGATTTTTTATTTTGGGGGTATTTATAAAAAATAATGACGACACTATATTTATAGTTATGGCAGATGGAATTACATATGGTTTAACTTTTCCTTTCAGAGAATCTTTTGATGGGAAGTATTTAGATTTATCAGATTATAATGACCAAGAGATTAGGTCAAATTTAATACACCTTTTATTATCAAGAAAAGGTAGTAGATATTATTTACCGGATTTTGGGACAAGGTTATACGAATTTATTTTTGAACCTTTAGATGGTCCTACTTTTTCTGAAATTGAGGCGGAAATTAGAGAGGCTACCGGAGTGTATATACCCGGAATAAGAATAACGAATATTAGTATTACCGCCGCTTCTGATGGTGATGAAGATAAAGGTAGTTACATTAACGATAACGATGAAAGAATATTTCGTGTATCAGACATCTCAAATAAAGAACATACCGCAAAAGTTAAGATTGATTATACCATCACTAATGATGTGTTTAATAGTAGCGACTTTGTAATTATTAATATATAAAAATTATGGCAAATAAGAAAATTTCCTATACTACAAGGGATTTCCAATCAATTAGAACGGAATTAATTAACTTTACTAGAACGTATTATCCGGATACAATCCAAAACTTTAATGATGCGTCAGTTTTTTCGGTGTTATTAGATTTAAATGCTGCTGTAACAGATAACTTACAATTTAATATTGATAGAAGTATACAAGAGACGGTACTTCAGTACGCTCAACAAAGGTCATCAGTTTTTAATATTGCAAAAACTTACGGGTTAAAAGTTCCGGGAATGAGACCATCAGTTGCGTTAGTTGATTTTTCAATCACAGTTCCGGCTTTTGGTGATAAAGAAGATTTAAGATATTGTGGTATATTAAGACGAGGTTCCCAAGTTAATGGTGCAGGACAAGTTTTTGAAACAGTTTATGATATTGATTTTGCGTCACCAACAAATGCTGAAGGATTTCCAAACAGATTAAAAATACCTAATTTTGATTCAAATAATAAATTGTTAAATTATACTATTACTAAACGAGAAACTGTAGTAAATGGAACAACAAAAGTGTTCAAAAAAGTTATAACACCAAATGATGTTAGACCTTTTTATGAACTATTCTTACCGGATAAAAATGTTTTAGGTGTGACTAGTGTATTATTAAAAGATAGTACACAATATACTAATATACCTTCAGTTCAAGAATTTTTAGGTTTAGATAATAGATGGTATGAAGTGGATGCGTTAGCTGAGGACAGAGTGTTTGTAGAAGACCCTACAAAAGTTTCGGATTCTCCGGGAATTAAGGTTGGAAAATATATTCAAACAAGTACAAAGTTTATCACTGAGTTTACACCTGAAGGGTTTCTTAAAGTTACTTTTGGTGGAGGTTCCCAATCAGCTGATGAACAATTAAGAGAATTTGCGAGAGACGGATATCAATTGAATTTATATAAATACTCAAATAATTTGGCTCTAGGCAGTACGTTAAAACCTAATACAACAATATTCATTCAATATAGAGTAGGTGGTGGTGTAGGTAGTAATATTGGGGTTAACGCTATTACTCAAATTGGTACTGTTTCATTCTTTGTTAATGGGCCATCTGATAGTGTTAACACAACTGTAGTTAACTCATTAAGATGTACTAATGTGACTGCGGCTATTGGCGGGGCTAATTTCCCAACAACAGAAGAAGTTAGAAATTTAGTATCATATAATTTTTCAGCTCAAAAAAGAGCTGTAACTGTAAATGATTATGAATCAATAATTAGAACAATGCCATCTCAATTTGGGGCTCCGGCCAAAGTATCAATAACTGAAAATAATAATAAAATTATTGTTCAGATGTTATCTTATGATGAAACAGGTCGATTAACAGAAGTAATCTCAAACACTTTAAAAAATAATGTTGCAAATTATCTGTCAAATTATCGTATGATAAATGATTATGTATCAATACAAAGTGCAAATGTTATTGATTTAAGTTTTAATATTGATGTGGTGTTAGATAGTACTCAAAATCAAGGTACGGTAATTTCTCAAATAATAACTATTGTTTCTGATTATTTTGAACCAATTAATAGACAATTAGGTGAAAATGTTAATATATCTGAATTAAGAAGATTAATACAAAGTGAAAATGGTGTTATTTCATTATCAGAAATTCAAGTATTTAATCAAGTTGGTGGACAATACTCGTCTTCACAAACATCACAAAGATATTTTGATAGTGCGACTAAACAAATTGAATTGATTGATGAAACAATTTTTGCACAACCAAATCAAACTTATCAAATTAAATATCCAAACAAAGATATTAATATTAGAGTTAAAAATTTAAAAACTGTTAATTTCTCGTAATAATTTATTTTGAAATATAATGAATTATCTTTTAAAAATAGTGTATAAACTATTTATTTAAAAAGATAACAAATGTCAAAGTCATACAGAATAAGAACTAAGGTTGGTGTTGATACTTCTTTAAAGGTATTAATCGAACAAGAATTCGAACATTTAGAAATTTTATCCCTAAAAATATTACAAAGTGATATCTATACACGACAATGTGCCGACTATGGTGTGGTTGTTGGTCGTGTTAGTGTTAATAATGGATTTGGTCTTCCAAATGCTAAAGTTTCTATCTTTTTACCATTAGATAGTGTAGACCAAACCAACCCAATTATATCTGAATTATATCCATACAAAACATTACTTGATAATAATGATGATGGATATCGTTATAATTTATTACCTTATGTTAAATCATATAGTGCTCACGTACCAACCGGAACATTTTTTACTAGAAATGATGTTTTAACAAATCCAACTCTTATTGAAGTTTACGACAAATATTATAAATATAATGCTACAACTAATGAAAGTGGGGATTTTATGATATTTGGTGTACCTGTAGGTTCTCATACTATTGTAATGGATGTTGATTTATCTGATATTGGTGAATTTTCATTATCACCACAAGATTTAATTAGAATGGGGTTGGCAACTGAAGCTCAAGTTGCCGGAACAAATTTTAAATCATCTAATAATTTACGTGAATTACCTCAGATTGTCAACTTAACAAAATCTATTGAAGTTGAACCTTTATGGGGTCAACCTGAAATTTGTAATTTAGGTATTACAAGAACAGATTTTGATTTAAGTAGTGAGGCAAAAATTGACATTAGACCAACATCTGTGTTTATGGGGTCAATAATATCCGGACCAAATAGTAGTGCTGTTTCGTCCGGATGTAGGCCACCTAATAGGTCAGGACAATTGTGTGATTTAACGGTAGGTCCGGGTGAAATATTGGCAATTAGACAAACCATTCAACAAGATAGTAATGGAAGACCAATTTTAGAGAATTTTACTTTAGAAGGTGGTGGTAAAGTTATTGACGAAAATGGAACTTGGTTAATTGATGTTCCTATGAACTTGGATTATTTTGTTACTAATGAGTTTGGTGAACAAGTATTATCTAATGACCCTGAAGTGGGTATTCCAACAAAAGGAAAATATCGATTTAAAGTTAAATGGAATCAATCACCATCATTAAGTGAAACTACAAGACGGGCATATTTTTTAGTTCCAAATATTAAAGAACATAAAACTCCAAATATTGACGAATCATACGCGTTTAGTGTTGATTGGAATGATTACGCATATATTGGTGACCCAAATTTTAGTCAAATAATACAAGAAGCTATAGATTGCGAAGATAGATTTTATATGATGCAATATAATAAGGTGTATACTATCTCTCAATTTATTAGTGGTATAAGAAAAGGTAGTGGGTCTGAAAGATTTGTTGGTATTAAAAATATTTTAGATGAAACTTGTAGTGGATTAAATAATAGATTTCCAACCAACGATGGTAATTTTAAATTTGATATTTTATATATCATTTTTTACTTTTTTAGTATATTATTAACTCCTATATTTTTTTCGTTATTACTTTTATTACATATTTTATACTTTGTTGTTTGGATATTAAGAGTTTTATTTGTACCGGGTCTTATAATTTATTTTGGTATTTTAGCGATTAACGCTTTTGTTGGTGCTTTCGCTGTTGGTTTTGGAGCTACTTTTAGTGCGGGTGTTTTTGCTATGGGTCTAACATATTTGTTAGTGGTGGTTTTATTAATTTTAATAGAAGTACAATTGTTAAAAATAAAATTATCAGGTGTTAAGGTTCCTATTTTAACATATCCTGAATGTGATTTATGTTCTTGTAGTCCTGAATCAGAGGTAAATGAGGATATTGGTGCTGATGTAGGTGCTGACCAAGGAAATGATAACACTAATAAAGTTGTACCTTGTCAATCAATTTCATCGGATACTGATATAACTTCTATAACTTTACAAGAAGGTATCTTACCATTATTTAATATTGGAACATTTGAAATTCCTGTTAGAAGTCCAAATGACCCTGACGCTTATGCACCTGAAAGAGCTCAGGTTTATCAACAAAATTTTACCGGTCTTATTTATGATAATCAATATGGTTCTAATAATATTGGTGCTCCTTATATGAAATATGTTCTTACAGGTGAAGACGGAATTGCGTGTGAGAACAGATGGATTTATACTTTAGCAATACCATTAGCCGATAGAATAAATTTATTTAATGTTAAAGCTAAATATTTTAATAGTGGTACCACTAATCCGGGTGGAGGTGTCAATATAATTTCAGTAAATTTTGAACCCACTCAATCGGTAAAAACACATACAGATAATACAATAGTTATTTTGTGTAACAAAGAAACAATTCAAAGTTTAACACCAGGTCAATTAATTGCGTTTCAAGACCCAACAAATAGTGGTGATATTAATATGACCGGTGGAATTTTAAATGTTTATGGTAACAATGCTATTACGGGAACAACATTTACCGGTCAAACAAATATTACAATAAATTACTCTAACCCTACAGGTTCAGGTAATTTATCACAAACTTACGCTATCAATATAAGTGCTGATACGACAAATAATTTTCACAAATTTCCAACGGATGTTGAATATTTTCAGGTTATAACGGCTATGACTTATAATCAGTTTAGTGGTCAGTGTCAAACACAATTTCCAAATTCATTAAACCAAAGATATATTAACAATACAATAAAAATGGGTGAATCAGGATATGCTTGTAACTCCCCTCAAGTGGCTTATAATAATAATTTTAACCCATTAGATTTCATCGAAAACGTAAATGAAATTTGTGTTTTAATAATGAATAGAGGTGTTGACCCGTATACACCAAAAGTACCGATAAAATATGGGTTAGGTAGATTATTTGGTCGTACTAATTTAGATGATATTGTTGTTAGTGGTAATTATCATTTAAATATACCTATACAGGGTAAATTTTTAAATGTAAGTCATTTAAGTAGTGACTACCCATCAACAACGGTTAATGGTGTTACGGCAGGTAGTAATGTTGGTATAGATTCTTATACTAATACCAATCAACAATTATATTTTAACTCGTTTTCATATAAACCACAAACCGTAGAACTTTGGGGTACATTCACAGGTACAAGTTTGGGGGTTCCTTATGAATATACTGCTGTTACAAGTTCTAAGTATTCGGCGTTCACCTCCAATTTACTTAGTTATTATTCGAGTATGGATAATCGTTCTCCAAATAATTTTGTGGCAAATTGTGGTGGAATAAATGTAATAAATGTTACACGTCTAAATAACCCAAATGTTGCATTAGTGAGCTTAACAAATGGGATTAAAGTAAATCCCAATAATAAATTTTCTTGGTATATTCAGACAACAGGTCGTACATCGTGTAGTGCTTGTCGTGAATTTCAATCTAACACCACAAATAGAATTAGTTCACTCTACAAAAACCATCCAACAAATGTTGGACAAAACAGTCCTGCAATAATTGAAAATAAAGGTTATTTCCCGAATGAAATAGTTGAGGGTGGTCCTTTAATGTATACTAATATGAACTTAGGTTTTGTGGTGACAGGTCCAACAAATGTTAATAGTGGTTCATTATATCCTAGTCCTAGTAGTTGTGGAGGTGGTAATTCAGGACATAATTACATCTATAACACAAGTGGTGTAAAATGTGGTGGTCAATATTATTTTTATATAACATCAAATTATTATTCACCAATTTATGATACGACAGGTAACACTTTAAATTTTAGTTTAGGTTCAAATGATAATCAAATAGTTATGAGGGGAGATAGGTTACCAACCTCAACTAATATTGAAGAATACTGTTGTAATGCTATGGTTTTACAAAAAAATAATAAGTTTCAAATATTTTTAATACCGGAAGAAGGTGTTTTAAATATTACAAGTAGTCCTGGTACAACAGAAGGCGCTGGTAGCGGTGATTTAGAATATCTTTATGAAGATTTGGTTGGGTCTGAAGGTGTTGCAACGGTTTTTGAAACGTTTAGTTGTGGTGGTTCAGTTCCTTTAAGTTGTTATGAATGTGAAAAAACTGGTCCAAACGGTACTATCACTGTTAGTACAGGAAGTTGTGATGAATGTTTAGGTAAAAGTATCTTTGTAGGTGGATGTTATAAGTTTGTTACAACAATATTTTTATCTTTGGGTTGTGATATTAGTAATATGTTTGAATGGATTGCTAGAAATTTAATTATTTTAGGTGCTTGTCGAAACGTATTTTCACATAGATTTATAAATAATTGGGTTAATGGTGTGTTATACGCTTTTCCAATTAAAACTGAAGTTAGAGGATTTACTTCACCAACATCACCAACACCAAACCAACCTATTATTTCATATTGTAATGCTGCGGTTATATTACACCCCCAAACAAGAAATTTATATTATAGAGCAACACCTTATGATATAAGTACTAATGAATTTAAAACACGTGGTAATAGTAATGGTATGGGATTCCCAACAACTATTATGGATTTGGGTCCTAGAGCGGATTATTTACAAGAATTGGTTATGTCGGATGATTATGATGGTTATGTTGCAAATAAATTAGATTCATCATCATTTGGTACCGTTGATGATATATTAAATTTATTTATAGTAAGTAGATTTGTTGGTAATAATATTTTAGATTTAATACTTAAGTCTAACATTTTAGCTTATTTTTCTAATAGTCGAAGTAGTAAAGGTGCGGGTGGTGGAAAATTTATGATTGATGCGGATTACGCTCAATTAATCTCTATTAACTCTGAATTAGGTGTTGCACCATTTTTATCAAGTAATTATCCTGACGCACCTAATAGAGTTAAGGCTGGGTCTTTTGTTATTGGTGACCAATATAAAATTATAAAACTTGGTGTACCAACCCCAACAGATTTTACACAAATAGGTGCTCCTCCGGGATACGGTATCGGAACAATATTTACTGCTACTGGACCGGGTACAGGTGATGGTCAAGCGTTAGTTATTCCGGCTTTACAAAATCCAATATTTTTTGATTGTGATAATGTATTAGGTATTTTCTTCTCATCTGACACTCAGACGAGAGATTATATTACTCCCAAGAGAACTATTATATCTCCTTCGGCAACTACCCAAAGTATTTGTGCATTCAACAATTTTTCAGTATACTCACAAGTAGTTCCTCTATCTCAATGGAGGATAGGTACAGACCCAATTGATTATGATAGTAATACCGATTCTATATTTGGAAGACAATTTAATAATTGGGATTTTATTGTTAGTGGTGATTCAGTATTTTCTCATAGATATCAATCGTTAGATAGGTTACTAGAAACCTCAAGATATTTTAGAAGTGATAATATTAGTCAAACACAATATCAAAAAGGGTATATTTACGCTGTGGATAATGATGGATATATAAGTGCTGACCCTCAATATTGGAATGAAAATTCTGATAAAATAGATTTAGTAACCGTAGGTGCTCCATTCCATTTTTATTTTGGTTTGAGACGTGGGTCATCTGCTTTTGATAGGTTCAGAACAAAATGGATAAACACAAGTAACGTAACAAATTAATATGGATGATATAAGAATTGTTTTAGGTTCATTACGATTTAAAACATCGACCAATACAGATTTATCTATACCAACACCATTAGTTCAGAATTCAAAAAATTTACAAGAATTTGATAGAAGTGTTGATGTTAATCTTGCTCAAGTGTTTGATGATGAGAGACAAAAATCAACAACATTTAGACCTGTTTGTAAATTTCAATTATTATATGAAAACGCGTATACAGGGTCAACAAATTATCCCCCATTAGAGAATAATTTATATTATATAAATGAAACTATCTCATTGTTACAACAATGTAACGCTAGCGCGGGAGCAATTAGTTGGCAAGGATTTCCTCAATATCACGAGTTTGATTTTGTTCGTAGTGATTATGATGTTAGTGGTTATACTCAACCACCAAATAATCATATAAATTTTGTATCAAGAAGTGCTTCAACCTATAATTGGAATCATTTTGTTAGTTATCCTTATAAAAATTCATATAATAAAGTTTTAGAATATTATGATGGTGTAAATTCAATTGCAAGACAATGGACTATTTCAGATGGTATTCCGTTTGTTATCAACTCAACAAAGACATTCATTAATGGTAATAAAGTTATAAGATTTGTGTGTCCCGTTAAACACGGGTTATCTGTTGGTGAATTTGCTAAAATTAAAATAGTAGGTGCATCGATAAACACTAATGATACCTTTCAAGTTTTTGAGTTAGGAGATGGTATGCCGGGAACCGAAGAATATGTTTTTAACATTTATGATATTGGATATCAGTCAGGAAAATTTGTTTCAGGATATAATGGAACATTTAGGAGAATAATTAATTATGAAAACCCTGGAGATACAACATCAAAGTATTATGTATTACAACATAAATTATTAACAAATGTTAATGATGCTGTAATGGTTAATGCGGGGTTTGAACGAAATATTTTTGGTTCAAGAAAGAAATTTGAAAGTCCTGTTTACACCCCAAATAACAATAAAAGAGTTTCAATAAAAGAAGGTGCTCAATCATATAGTTTATCTTTTAATAAAGATATTGATGTTAATCCACTAAGGGACAATCAAAAAAGACCAATAACTGAATTATATATTACAACAATATGGAAAGGTTATTTTGGTTTAACATTAGGTAATTCAGGATTAAAACAAGGTTATGAATTTAACTTACCTTTAGCTCCAATATTAAAAAAACCTAGTACTTGGTGGTCGTCAACAAATTCATTATCTAATTTTGTTGATGAAAATAATCAACCATATCCTTTAGGTACTTATCAAACTCCATTAGGTGTATTACCAAATGGTCAACCAATTAATTTTAAATATGTTTTATCATTAAAGGAAGGTGATGTTGTTGATGGTGGTATTTATGAATGGAATGATTATGAACAAAAAGAAAGATTAATTAGTGAAATTTCACATAAATTTACTTTTAATACTAATGTTTTTGATATTGGGTGTGGTAATGAGTGTTTTAATCAATTAGGGTATTATTATCAACCACACAATAAGATAACTATTAGGTCTTTTTCTGACTACATAGAAACGGGTAGTATTACAAATATTGCTGATGTTCCGGATTATTCATATTTTTCGACAACTTATAATTCATTTATTTGGAGGGACTTATATACCTATGGATTTAAGGATGGTAGTGGTAATGGTGTTGATTACCCATTTTTAAATGGAAAACATTATCCATATAATAATTATATTTTTAGAATAATACCTGAAGGAACTAATTATATAGAAAGTGTATTAAATAATTACGCCACTCTTTTTGGAGCGGCACAACCAATAACTGACGATTGTGAATAATAATAGTTATAAATTTACTTTACCAAAAGGTGACGACAAATATATCAATATACCAATTGAAATAAAATGGGATTTTATTGGTCAAGACGATGCCGTTGAAGAATATCAACAAAACGTCGTTGAAGAAGTAATTGGGTTTCCGGGAGATTTTGAAGTGTTAAGATTTGCTCACGCACCATATGATAACGAAACCAAAACTGATATTAAATATGATTTTTATTTTTTTAGTTTTAATGGAGGTGTTCCAGTAAATCCGTCAACACAAGTTTTAACGTCCACCGCTAGTAATTGGGTGACTAGTTATATTCCTGAAGGGTTTACAGAGATTGATATATATTATTATATAAAACCTTTTACAAAATCTTTTTTTAAATTGGATTTTTATGATACTAAAGATACTATTACACAAACTAATTATTTCACAGTAATATTACCTGTTCAACAAGGTAATACTACTGTAGGTGTTGTCTCATCATTATTACCACCCGTTAATATTAAAATTCCATCATTTAAATTAGATTATGTTGGGGACAAAGAAGGGTTCTTTTTATATTGGTTAAGAAATACAAAATTTTTAGATATTAGTAAATTTTATATGACGGCAAAATTCTTTGACGCTAGGTTAGGGATTTTTGTTAAAATGATGAATACACCTCAAGTACCACCAATTATACCTTCTCCTTTTACATTCAACCCGGAGGATTATTTTTATTATGAAGTTAGGTTAAACTATAATGAAAAAACATATGAGGTTTGGGATAATAATAATAGAGTTGGGACGACAAGTTCAATAAAGTGGTATGAATATATAAACCCATAATATGACAGAGAGAGATTATCGTATTAAAATATCACCTGAATTTATAAGTGGAGACATTTTTAAAGTAAGATATAACGCAGGGACTATAACGGGTACCGGAATAGTTAATAAGTGTTGTATTATACCTGCAGAAACCTTTAGAATTGATTTGACGGGAACATCTTATGTCTATTCATCAATGACGGAAGTATTATCGGGTGGTACTAATACAACTAATATTTCATCCGCAACAACTAAGCCGGGTACATCGTTATTAACTGGATTAACAATACCTATATTATTAACAGAAACCGTGACTGATATTGGTTATTACTCTGTGTTTGATGGTATGGTGTTACAACAAGACACTATGTTAAATTTTGTATTCTCGGGTAACAGTATTATACCTAAACGATGTTATTTTTATAATACGATAGATATTGAATTTAAGAAGTATTTGGAGTTTTCAACTTATAGAATAGATTGGGGTGATGGTTCAGTAAGTGCAATAACTCCGACAACAAGTTCGATATATCACGACTATAATAATTTAACCGGTTATACCATCACTCTATCAGGAATGAGTCCTTGGGGTACTAATATTATTAAAAAAACAATTACCACACCTTTTACCGGAGTAACAATTTCAAATCCTAAAGGGACTGCTTATTTTAAACCTGCCGGTGGTAATTGGGTTAACACTTTATTGTCATATGATTATATTTTTAGTGGGGATGCAACTTGTGACGCAACATTAAACGATATTAATTTATTTAATCAGATTACAGATATTCCATTTTTAATTACTGGTTATACAACCTCATCATTAAGTGATTTAAAACAATATGGTACAACATTATATAAACCGGGGGTAAAGGTAACAGGTAATACCGATATGGTTGGTGTGTTTAGTGGGGTAAGTCGGGATGGAATGTATACTGCCTATACAATAAATGATATTGATTATTATGATTGGTCAGATGGGACAACAATTTTTGTGGTAAAATCATCAGGTTTAACCTCAGATATGTTAGTTTGTCAACCAATAGTGAAAAATGATTTATTAATGAACATAATTGACGAGGCAGAAGTACAATCCAACATATTCATCGAAAGAGGAAAGAACTCAGCTCTTGAAAGAGTTGAGAGATTAGGTGAAGTTGATAACGTGGGTGATTTGGTTAAATATGGGTATAAATTTTTTAATGTGATTAATAGTATATAAATTCTTTATTTTGATATTTATAGTTATGGAAAAAAAATGTAGTAAATGTAATATAGTTAAATTAATTACTGATTTTAATGTACAAAAAATTGGTAAATGTGGTGTTCGTTCATATTGTAAAGAATGTCAAAAGATTCAGAGAAAAGAATATTATGATAATAACAAAGAATTAGAATATGTTTATCAACTTAAATACAGAAAAAATAATCCTAATTACAATAAAGATTGGCAAAAAAACAAAAGAGAATATGACATATTATTTAGATTACGTGGTAATTTAAGAGCTAGATTATGTAATATTATTAAAAATAAAACAACAAAAACTTTGGATAGTATTGGGTTAGATATAAATGAGTTTAAAGAGTTTATTGAAAATAAATTTAAAAATGGTATGTGTTGGGAAAATTATGGTGAATGGCATATTGACCACATACTACCGTTAAGTAGTGGTAATAGTGTTGAAGAAATACTACAATTAAATCATTACACTAATCTACAACCATTATGGGCGGAAGATAATTTAAAAAAAAGTAATAAAATATTAATAAATAATTAAAAATGGCGGTTGGAACATATGGAACGATAAGACCTGCTGACGTAAGTCCGGCGGATGTTGAGATAATTTTAAATTATACACCATCAAGAGATGAGACAGATAATTTTGTGTTAACAAAGTTGGATGCGTTGTCTATTTTAAGACCTTACTATAATAATGATACCACAGGTGTAAACAATGGTATTGAGATATTAGGTGGTTTATATAATTTAAAACTACCTGCAGAACAATTTAACCAAATTGGTATTTATACTTTATTTATTAGGCCTGCTCAAATTAGAGCAACAATATTAGATTGTGGTGTTTTATCCGCACTTCCTAATGTTAAAGGTTTAATTTTTGACTTAAATTCTGTACCGGCAAATTTTAGAAATAAATTTGTTAATCAGGGATTAGTTGGATTTAGAATTGAATATTTAAATTCTGATGGAACTAAAATACCTAACTTCTTTAGAATTATTACATCATCATTCTTTTGTGAACCGGTTGTTCAAAATTTAACAAACTCATCACAAAAAGCTATACGATACAAATATAGTGATAATAATACTAATTTATTATTCTGTACATTAACTCCGTCATCGGCGCCAACAAATAAGCCAAATGCTACACCATATATTGGACAACCAAATCAAAATGTGATTATTACCAATACTTTCTTTAATCCAATAACTTTGGATATTGAAATTGGAGAACACGATTTCTCAACATTGGCAATTGCTCTTTATGGTAATCAAACTAAATCAATTGATGATGGTATCTACACATTATACGATAATGCTAATAACATATACAAACAATACAACTTATATGAAATTAGAGACCAATTTAATGAGTTATTGTATGAGGTTAGACAAGACAGAGGAAATAATATTGATTTCAGTAAAAACTTTACAAATATAACACAATAATGGCGAATAATAAATTTACTTGTCCACCACAACCGGCAACAGGTGCGGGTACATTCTCAGATAATTTAGTTGGATTCCAATTAGTTGCTGGAGGTGGTTTAACGCAAGGTAATTTTGAGTTTACCACAGGTATTACTGAAAAATCAAATAGAACTTTTACCACAGGTGCGTTTTCTAACCCTATCAATTTAGAAGGTTTAGGTGTTAATAGTGTTGCTCAATCAAGAGCTATTTTTGAAAATAATTTTAAAGTTTACCCTAATTTTGATTTAACTCAAGTAACTAATTTTACTTCATACGGTTCAATGGTTAAGAGAATGTCAACGTCTGTTGAAACCATTATTAGTAAATTCCCGGCAGCTTTAGAAGTTACCTTTATGGATGAAAATTATTTAACGGGTGCAACCGCTACAAATATTTCTTATGACCCAATAACTAATGAAACAAGTATTAATTTAAATGTTTCAAGAATTAGAAATCCTTTTGATATTGATTTCACGGTTAATGCGACAAGAAATTTAGAGTTAAGGGAAGTTCAAGTTTCTCCATTGAGAAATATGACCAAAGAATTTACTAAATACTCCTTATTTTTAGGGGGTATTGGTTATGATGTGACATACATTATCCCAACAACATCTTTAACGACCGGAACACTTACTTTAGTTATTAATGGTGATGTTTTTTCAGGGTTAACAGAAATTTATGATGATTTAGTTATTAGACCTAATGATTATGAGGTTAATAGAGTTTTTAATGAAAGTTTAGATGAGGTTCAAAGATTTTTGTTAAATAGAAATGTCACACCTATTTATACGGCAACCTTCCAAGTACCAAATGAAAATGATGATGGTACATTCTATATTCAAAACAAGTTAGTTACTTGGCCTTTGTATGGTAATTGGAATTTAGATATATTAACTAATTCTTTCACCACTTATCTTACAACATTAAATGATGTTAGTGTTTCGTTTGATGGTTATCAAACAAATCTTGTTTCTAGATTCTTAACCACAGACTCTATTAAAGAATTTGATACATCTGACCAAAAAATTGAAAAAATACTACAAATATATGGAAGAAGTTTTGATGAAACTAAAAAATTCATCAATGGTTTAGCATATATGAACTCGGTTAATTATAATACCGGTAATGACATTCCGTCTCAATTATTGAAGAATTTATCTCAAACATTAGGGTGGTCAAACAATATGTCGCCAATAACTAATGATGATTTTTTAAGTTCAGTTTTTGGTCAAAAAAATGTTGATAAATCGGCGTTTAGTGGTGTGGGACAATCTCAAACTCCGGATGAATTAAACTATCAATATTATAAAAATTTAATTCTTAACTCGGCTTATTTGTTTAAGTCAAAAGGTACTCGTAAATCAATTGAAACTTTAATGAGGTTAATTGGTGCTCCGGATGCTTTAGTTGAGTTTAATGAGTATGTTTGTTTGGCTGACCAAAAAATAAATATGTCTGATTTTGACTCACAATACGCTAGTATTTCAGGGGGGACATATTCTAAAATATTACCTACATTAGAAAACGGTTATACTTTTCAAATTCAAGGAGTTACATATTCAGGGTTTACAACAACTACAACTCTTCAAGGTGTTAATTTAACAAAAGAAGATTATCCAATTAGCGATACAGGATTTCCTAAATCACCTGTAAATTCTGAAACCTATTACTATCAAATGGGGGCCGGTTGGTTTGAGTCAACACCACAACATAGGTCACCGGAACAACCGGATTTAACTAATAGTGTTTTTACAGGTTCAAATCCAAACTATCAAACAAAATTAGCACCATTCACATATGGTCAAGAATACTTGAATGTCTATAGAACATTCCCATTTACTGATTTAGGATATACTTTAAGAACTGAGATTGATAATAATAAATCTTGGGTTGATACTGAAATAGGTGATAGAAGTAATTTAGAAGGTGGGTATAATTCGTTATACACTACCGATAGTGAAGATTTAGTTATTAATGTTAAAAACATTGATTTATTTTTAAATCCCGGACAAGGGTTATCTTACGATGTTTGGTATATGTCGAGAGAATTTAACTTCCCAATTGCAAATGAGGGATTAGGTTACATTGCTCCAACAAGATGTAATCCAAATCCTGTTTCAACATATCCTCATAGAGGAGGTGTTGACTCAACAAATATTAACCCTCAACCAAGAAAAGAAACATTTTTTGAATTTGCTCAAACATTTTGGAAAAATACGATTAATGTTAGAAATAGACAATTTGCAACAGATGGTGGGACAAGTGGATATCCAACTCTTTCATCAATCTATTGGAATTATTTAGAATCAGAGTCTTTAGCTGGTATTCAAAACGATAACTTTACATACAAAACAATGATTGAGTATGTGAATGGTATGGGGGATTATTGGATTAGATTAGTTGAACAAATGATTCCGGCAACAACTATTTGGAATACGGGGGTTAAATTAGAAAATTCAATTTTCCATAGACAAAAATTTGTGTGGAGAAGACAAAGAGGTTGTGAATTAGTTCCTATTCTTTGTGAACCTTGTAAATTCACGGGTAGTATTTATTTAAGTGATTGTAACGCTTGGTCAACATTATGTGAGAGATATCCTGATAGTGTTTTAGAGTTTGGAAACTTCAATAATGTTTTAACTGATGTAATTAATCAATGGGCGAATCCGATTACTGGACCTATACCTGATACTAGTGGTTGTTATTTTGATACCATTAATAGTACTTGGTTTGTTGACATAAGTATTAATGGTGTTAATATTATCCAATACCCATTTTTTAATGGTCGTGGGTATAATTCACTTACTTGTGGTACTGATACATATCCTACACAATCTTTAAGTAGTGGTCCTTGTCCGTCATCTTGGGAAACAGCTTTAACTAATTGTTTACAACAGATGATATCTTTAGGTTATGACTATCGTTATGAGTATGATATTAATGATGATATGGATTCGGAACTAACAAAGGTTAGAATATGGGATACAAATTGTTCATCAAGACCAATACGTAGAACTATACTAATAAGAGTTGGTATAGAATTTACAATAACTTGTCAACAATAATGAATAAACTCTTCAATAACTTGTTAAAAATAAATAAATGAGCTGTTTTTTATCATATACATCAAGCATAACCGGAGATTGTAGTAATACAAATTTAGGTGCGTTTACCATAGAAATTGATGGTGATACCCCTAATTATATTATTCAGAGGTTATCACCAACAACCGGAACAACATCATTAGGTGCTGGTGTCACGGCATATACTCAAACAAATTTATCGGCAGGTACTTATTCGTTTAACATTATTGACAGTTGTATTCCGGATAATACGGTTTTACCTGTAAATATTTACATATCAAGTGGTACTTGTGTATCAATAACTGACATTAAAAACACTGTATGTGATGCGAATAATGGGTCTTTAACTGCAACAACAAGTAATTTTTATGGAGAGTCAATATTTTCATTATATAATGAAATCACCGGTTTAATCTCAACAGAATATCCGGGGAGTAATTCTTATGTTTTTAATAATATACCTTTGGGAACTTATTATGTAATTGCTAATGATGGTGGTGGATGTACGGGAAAGTCAGAAAGTGTGATAATTAAAAATTCTTCAAATTTATCTTTTGGTTTATATAAGGTTGATAATGCGGGTTGTGCGGTTGATTCAGGAGGTAAAATATTTATAACTGGTTTAACGGGAACTCCACCATATACTTATTTATGGTCTAATGGTAGTATTGAGGATAATATATCGGGATTAGCCGAAGGGACTTACTCTGTTACGGTAACTGATAGTAGTAAATGTTCTATAAGTAATACCACAGTTATTAATACCGTACCAAAAGTTGCTTTGGGTGCTCTTTATTTGACACAACCAAGTTGTTTTACGGCCGATGGAGAAATCCAAATTGTTATTGTAGGTGGAACGCCACCATTTTATTATTTAGGGTCAAATGGGGTAACTAATGTTACATTTGATAGAACGGTTACTTTTACAGGGTTAGGTCCGGGAGGATTTACTATTCAAGTAACAGATGCGGGGTTATGTAATTTTACCACATCAACTAGAATGTTAACACCTAAAGGAATGTCAACTGTTTCGGTTGGTATCACAAACTCAAAATGTAATGATTTTTCGGGTGTAATTGGTCCTATTAACGTTTTTGGTGGTACATCACCTTATACGTACAGCTTGACTGATTCTGATGGAAACATTAACTCCGAAACAATATACTCAACAACTTGGTCTTTTGATAGTTTATCTGCTGACACATATACATTAAGTATAACTGATAATGGTGGATGTTCATTTACAAGTGCATATACTATTAATAATGTAGTAATATATGATTTAATTGTTTCTACAACAGGAACTACTTGTGATGGTGATAATGGTTCTGTTAAATTAGAAATTACTTCAGGGGGGACACCTCCTTATATCTATAAAATTGATGGAAATTCAATAACAACATCGTTAACATCGTATACTTTTAATAATATTTATTCAGGTAACTATATTGCTAGTGTTACGGATGCTTTGTTATGTAAACAATCGACACCATTTACAATAGATAATTCAAACACAATTGATTTCCATTTATTAGGTGTTGATTCAATAAATAATAATGGTTCAATTACTGCGTTTATTACTAACGGTACACCTCCATTTACAATGTATTTTAATGGTGACACAGTAGGTACAACTGTTATGACAATACCTGATTTACCTGCGGGGGATTATGATGTTAGAATAGTTGATAGTGCAGGGTGTTCAAAATCAAAATTAAGACCAATTAGAGGTTATACTGAATGGCAGTCAACGGGGTATTATGCTATTTGTAAAGGTAGTTTTAATCAACCAATAATTCTTAATTCTAGTATTAGACAATATTTTTATGAAGGATATAATGAATTAATTACGTTCAATAATACCCAATATGGTTATACTAATTGTGTTTTAACAGGTGCTACATTTTCGGCACAAACAACTGTTGGTAATTGTGTTCAGTCTATGATATTTTACACTAGTGAAGGAATACTTGATTATCCTTCAGATGGTGATTGGTTTACAGCAATTACAACATTAATAGAATCGTGTCCGCAAATTGGTCCGGGTAATGTTGATATTGACTCATTGACTAATACTATTGTCGTTACAACAAATTGTGACCCAGAATCATTGTATAATTCAGATGTTTTAGTTGAACTTAGAATTGATTACCAAGTAGAGTGTGTTTGTCCTAATCTTACACCAACACCAACACCAAGTTATACACCTACCCATACTCCAACAATGACTAAAACACCTACTCTAACACCTACAAGAACTGCGACACCAACAATTACACCAAGTCCGACGGCGACTATTGGTAGTACACCTCCGGTAACTCCTACTCAAACTCCAACACCAACATTAACCAAAACTCCAACACCGACAGTAACAAAAACTGCGACATTAACACCAACAATGACTAAAACTCCAACTACTACTCCTACTAAAACACCAACACAAACACCAACACAAACACCAACAGAAACACTTAAAAAGGCTTACTACGCATATAAAATATGTGGTAAACAACGAGGTCCTGAAACGGTTGTATTCCAAGATATAGCAGTAATTCCGGGTATTGTTGTAGGTAACGTTATTTTTGATAACGTACGTAAAATTTGTTGGGAATTGGTGGAGATTTCTAATAATTTAAATCAATTACAGAATAATTGGGGTGGATTATATCTTCCAGGTTATTTTACAAATGTTTCTTTATTTCAAGGAACTGCAACATTAAAACCTTGTGAAGAGTGTGAAAAGGCTGCTAATGTTGTTGAACCGGTTTCTGATTGTACAATATCTTTAAGAAATTGGAGTGATTGTGCAAAAGCGGATACTAAAGGAGAAATATTTATTAATGCGGTGAGTGTTTATTCATTCAATGAAACGTTTGATGCGAATGTATATCTATCAACATTATATGTAAACAACGGTGATTTTGTTAAAATTGTTTTAACTGCTCCGACTAATAGTATTATAACATTATATATTGAATCTGATGCCGGTTCAAATACATATACTATTGCGAACGAAAGTGATAGAGTTATAGAATTTAGAGTTGAATGCGGTAAAAAACCACTAAAAATAGATATTTTTTCAACTTGTAGAAGAAGTAAACCTTCAATTACTTTATATAGTACATCGTATAGTGAAGAAGGTGTTCTTCCAGTAGTTCATTATTCAACATCTTGTTTACAAAGTAATACTTCACCGGCAATGACTTGGATTTTAAATAATTTTAATGGGTTATCTGTTATTAGTTTTGAAATACTTTGCGAAGATTTAGATGCTTCAGGTAGTAGTCCTGATGGTTACTTTGTTCATTGGTGGGTTAAGGATATAGACCCGATTCAATTAAATATTGCTGCCGCGGGTAGTTGGACTAGTGCTACTGTTCTACCGACTGATTATCCTTCAGGTGATGATGCTAATGGATGGAACGGACCTTGTCCTTCGGGAGTTCATCGATATAGAATACAAATAACGGCTAATTTAGTAATTGGTGGACCTGCAGTTAGTAATTACTCAACATTTACAGCATCTTAACACCACCATTCTGTTAAGAAATAAAAAACCCCTCCGTTAAAGAGGGGTTATTTTTTTTTACCAAATTTCTTCTTGTCTCATATGACCTAAGACACAACAATAAGCGTCTGTTTGGTCGAAGTTTTCTTTTTTTAGAGTATTGTTTCTTGTGTATTGCCAAGTGATTTGAGGTTCTTTCTTGGCGATTAAGTCCCATATGATTAGTTTCTTATCAATGTCTTTTGGTAGACCACCAAATAAAACAAACTTACCTTTATCATTTTCTTTAACTAATTCAGGGAAGGCGAACTTACGAGAGTTATATGTCGATATGAAGTCAGGAACCACCCCTAAAACATCGTAAATTTCTTTTGTGACTAATGTGTTAAACCTTAATAAAGTTTGGACTGTATAGACGTTATTTGAGTTTAATAGAGGTTCCTCAATAATAACCTTAGTGATACCCATATCTTTGTACTCTAAAAGTTTGGTTCTAAAGATTTCACCTTTAAGAAGTAACTCTTTCATTTTATTTTCTTCCTTTGGTTTTGGTGTTGGTGAAACGTGAGTTAATTCTAATAATTCTCTACTTTGTATGTCAAATAATGCCCAACCAATAGTTTTGGTGGAAACATCAAGCCCTAAAACTTTAGGGCTTTCCTTTAATGTTTTTTTCATAGGTTAAAAATCAAATTTTACTAAAAACTGTTGAAGTCCCTGTCTTTGTACAGGTGATTGTAGCTTTGATACAATCATAAGATTAAATTCATTGTCGTAAAGACCAATTTCTGAAATATACGGTAAGATACCTTGAGACCAACTTGGATTTGATGAATTTTGGAATTCAGCTTGACCAAGATTTATTTTGTATCTCATTTCATAAATTGTTGCTTGAATGTCAGTTTCTAGTGACCCATAGAAATAATATTCATCACCAAAATTAAGTGTTTGTCCTGTTTGATTTAAGGTTGGTAATGAAATAAAACTACTTAAAATATAAGGGGGTGCACTAACATATAAATCATCTGTGATTACAAATGTGTTTGATGTTAAACCACTTTGAGTAATATATCCGTTAATAGTAGTTGCACTTAATTGATTAGTAAAATTAATTATCTTCCATCCGTTTGATTCAGGTCTTCCACCGTCCTCAACTAGTTGACAAATTATTTGAAATGTATTTGCAACAAATCCATTTGCGAGTGTATTACCCGTGATTTGTTTTAAACAATTAAATTCTGAACCAAATCTAACCGCAACATTTTGAGACCCCGGTGTCCCACAATCTACGTTTGGACCAATTATACTTGAATAGTAGTTACAATGTAATGATTTAGTTGCTCCTGATGATGTGTTAGTTAACAAATAACTAACATACATTGTTTGATTAGTTCCGGACAATACACCCTTAAAACTTGATTGGTTTATACCACAACTATTAGGTACAACTAATGATGTTGTTGCTGCCGGTAAAGTCCAGTTACGGTTTGATTTGTATGATAGTGAGGCGATTAATTCTTCATCATCAATTACAATAATTTTTTGGTCAGGGAATACCTTACCTACAGGATTAGGTAATCCGTTAGCACCGCTTGGATGTGTATCGTATAAATAATAATAACGAATACCCGGTACATTCATATCACTATTTTTAGTTGATTTGATATAGTGAGGTTCAAATAGTAATGTTGTAGTTATCTTAAAGTTGTCTTGAGGTGGAACAACATAAAATGTTTCACCATAACAACATTCAGGGTTTTTGTGCCACATTAACCAAGGTAAGTGTAATTTAAAGTTTCTAGCGTCACCGGTAATATCTTCAGCAATTGTACCACTGATAGGTTGTTCTAATGCAAATTTTTCACCATAGAAAAAATCAATTGTGTTATTTGTATAGTGAATAATAGCGATAGCTTTTTGTTCTTCAGGGGTCACGACAATCTTATTATTTAATGAATCGTAATAAAACACAGAATCTTCAATGAGACCATCCATATCTGTGAAAGTTTGACCACTACTAGTCATATAACCTAAGTATTCTTTAGTCCCAATATATGATTTAGACCCAAATGATTTATAACCTTGTACCGCATTATTTCCTGTTTCAACTAAACCTGCTGGATTTTCTGACCAAGGAATATTCATATTCCAAACTTTAACATCAAACTCGTCTGTATTACATATTGATTCAAAATTAATTACATCTGTGTTCCAATGTTGTGTCGGAGTAATACTATCATATAAATCCGCCATATTTGGTGGATAAATTAATGTTCTTGCGTAAGTACACGCTGATAATATATATGAATAGTTTGGTGTTACTCTATCTAATGTTATTACATTTAAACAAATATCTACAATTCTGTAAGTTAAAATATTAAAACAACTATTAACATTTACAAAAGTATTAACCACCGGTGTTGGAGTACACCCAGTTGGGGTTGGAACACAACAAGTTGAGGATGGTGTAGGTGTTGGGTTAGGAGGTAGACACGCATCATATGATGGTGTAGGTGTTGGAGTTGGAGTAGATGTTGGTGTAACAGGAATAGGTTCAGTACTACAAGAAATTGTATTACCGTCAAAATAAATTGTAATTAAATCACCTTTAGCGGGTAATCTAACAATATTTGCGTTACAACCTGAGTAAATTATTTTAATTTGTGTTCCACCTGTAACTGTCGATATGTCAACAACATAGTTGGAGTTTATAACATATTCACTATCAGTATACGCACTCCAAGATGATGTAACTGATGAAGAATCACCACTAAAAAATCCTCTCATTGTGGCTCTATTATAGATTGGTGCGACAGTTGGTGCTGAAAATGGGATACCATAAGTATTATTACTATTTGAATCTACGTAAATAGGGTATTTAACATTTTGTTTATTTAATTGACCCGGTGCCGAATTTTGAGAGTTAAAATTTGGTTCTAATATATTGGTATTTGCAATGTTATAAGATGTTCCGGTTAGGGTATTATACGAGACTTCACTATCACCTATTTGGAAATATGAAATATTAAAATTACCTTGAGATAGTTTTAATCTAGCCGTATCGGTTAATCTTGTACTAATTAATGCTGATGTATTTTTAACTATGTATGCCATACTATATAAATATTCTTTTTTTTATTATTAGTTAATTTTTATTGAACAACAATTACATCCGCTAATAACCGCATTACCAATTGAAAAGGTATCGTTACTATATCCGACAACACATTTTCCGGTTGTTGTTTTATCAACTCTAGATGTTGTGTTTATTGTAATTGTATCATTATTGGTTATTGTTAATGAACTCCAAATATTATTAATGTCTGACTGATAAATAAATTCAGTTTGACAACCGGCTGCGGTGTTTACTGATGTTGTATTACCTGTTACCGTGCTATCTATATTTATGTCAGTTGTATTTTTTGTTAATATAGTTCCTGTAGTTAAAATTGATGTTCCACTTGTCGGTGATGAATAAAAACTATTAGTACGGATTAAATCAAATGTTATTGTTGCTCCATTAGGTAGTGGTGGTGTTACAACTACATTTGTTACAAATTCATTAACTGTTGAAATTTCATTATTTATTGGTGTTGTTGTTGTTGTACTTAATGAAATACTATATGTGGTTAATTGTTGAGCACTTTTAATAGTTTCAGTACTATAATGAGTATTACCTAATGAATCAAGTACTACTAAACTATAAATTCCGCTACATAAATTTGTAAAAATAGAGGATGGAGAATAAGTAACACCATTATCTATCGAATAACTAAATGGAGGATTTTCTAAATCAACGTTAAATATAATACTACCATCACATAGACAAGTAGGGTCATTTACGCTTTTGTTAATATTACGGATATATGTTTCAAAACAATCACCTATTTTAAGTGTTATATCATCTAATGGTCTCCCACCAATAGGACTCCAATTTAATGGTGGATTTGAGTCACTTGGGTCATTTGATAGAATAGTGTTACCTAAAACACTAAAGTTATTTATTATCCATTTATTTAAATCCCAAGTTATTGTTATTGGTGGACTTGGAACAGGTGGTGTGTCGGAAATCCAAGAAGGGTATCCATTAAAAATTCCGTTTGGTATAAAATGTTGACTTTCAATAACATCATTTCTTGTTCCAGCTCTTGGTCTAAATGACAAACAAAATGATTTATAATCAATTGTGGTTGGTGTCGCAATTGTTACAATGTTACCACAATATTCGTTAACAACAACTATTGAACCGGGTATACCTGTTGTTTCTATTGTTACACCGGCAAGTAATATATCTCGGTCTATATTTTCCGCATTAGTTAATGATGGGTAACGCAAGGGTATAGTTCCATTAACTTGATTAAGGTAAATTGTATATGGGCCGGGCGATGTTGTTCCGGGTACTAATGTTATTGTATAGTAATATTTTGTTGTACTCATAATTATCCGATTATATATGTTGATGATGAATATGTAACATTTCCACCTGAATATCTGTATGCTAAAATTGCGTTATTAAAATTAGTGTTTGCACTATAATTAACTATGGGTGCTGACCATATTTCAAAATCATTAAGGTTGAGTGCTCTAATATAATAATTGTATAAATAATCTGTATTATAAAAAGAGTTGTAATCCGTATATCGAATACCTAAAGTATTATAATTACATAATGTTCCCGAAAAAGAAGGTATTAATGTATTACTTACTCCGGAAAATGGGATAGTATTTGTAGTCCATTGATTAGTTTCCAATAAACCCGCAATAGTATTTGCTGATACACTTTGAACAGAAATGGTCACTCCTTGACACCAATAAAACGGGTTGGTATAATAAACTCCAAAATTTAAAGTATTAGCAGTATAACGAAATTCTCTATCAATGTATCCTAAATTTTCGGTTCTACCAGTTGAATAATCATTAGTCCTGTTAACAAATGCGTCGGTTAGTCTAAGACAATCAATGTCACAAGATGTTACTGATGAAAAATTATTAGATATAGTTTCAGCGGTTATTCTAAAGTAATAACTACCACTACTTGTTAAACCAGTTGTTACTGTTGAAGATGGGTGAATATATATTACTTGAGTACTTACGTTTTCTAAACAATTATTAGACGTATTTTGAGATGGTATTTTACAAAAAAAATTTCGATAATACAATATGTTTGTTGTTGATGAACTACCTGAATAGTTACTTTTAAGAAAATTCCAACTATTATAATATGCTGATATTACAGTTGATGAACCCGTTATATTATAAACACCTTTTGACCCAACACCACCAACAAAAGTTTTTTCATATTTTACATTATTTGTGTCAGTTGCACAATTACTTGTTGTATTATAGAAAGTTGTATCAGCACATACATTTTGATTAATATAAAAATCTGTAGATTGAAAATTGACAGGATTACTGGTTGGATTTGAAAGTGATATACCAAAAGGATTGCGAGAATTTGAGGGAGCTTGATATGTAGGAAAATTGCTGTTGGGGGTTGCATAATATTTAAATAAATCACTTAATTCATAATCTGAGGTATTACAACCTGAAATTGAAAATGTTATTTTATTTGAACAACCACTATTCGTATTAACAATACTTGACCCAATTATTTTATATGGATTGGTTAGTAAACAACTTGTACAATCATAGTTAGTTAAACAAGTTGAGAACAATTCCCATACAGTATCATTAAATGCTGGTGTAATGGTAATTAAAATATTGTCATCATTATTCACAGTTAGACCTGTTAAACAAGTTAACTTAACGAATGGACTAGCTGTTGCCGCTGATTTAGGAAAAGTAGTCGCACTAAAATTATTTGCATTATTAGGTGATGAATTATTATAACCAACCACAAAATCCTCTAATACAAGATTATTGGTTCCATATGAACTACCACTAAATTTAATTGTAATTCTGTCAGGGTTTTGTGACCCCAGAAATCTCCAAGCAAAAAATTTAGTTGATGAGGATATTTTATATGTTAAATTAACAGGTGTTGGTACATTCCCATTAAGAAACTTATAGTCTATAAAATGGTTATAATAGAGTTGGTAGCTAAAATTAGTTCTATTACTACACGACAATGGTTGTATAATTGTTGAAGGTAAACAATTACCACTAAATAATACGTTACCAGTACCACCCGTATTTGAGAAAGTTATACCGCTTAATTTAATCTTTTGAATAACCGGAGTATAAACACCTTCGGTTACAGGTTTTGCATTAATACCTGTGAAAGGATGAGGAATCATACCTAAGGTAAGGAAACTACCTGCACCTGATGTAAATTCTAATGTTGTAGTATTATTAGGACCATACCAATTTATTACATAATCATTAATATTATTACAAGTACCTGTTAAAATACCACAAGATAATTTTGTGATTGTCGTTGAGGAATATTGAGATAAACCTAAATTACAATTACTACATATGTCATTATTTTGAATTGGTATATCCAAACAAAAATTCTCTATAGTATCTTTAAACCCTAAACTAGTTGTTCCTGTTGGTACAACAATAACATAAGGACAAGTTGTTAATTGAACAAGTGTTGCGGAAGAAAATGGTGTTGATGTATAATCACTATTTAAATAGATATCAAACGGCCCATTTGAGGCATTTGTTAATGATATACAGGTTGATGCTGAAAATGTTGCTGGCATATATTTTTTAAGTTAAATCAAATGTGTATCCTGACATAGCAGTTGGAAGACAGTTATTAATATCTTGTTCCACAACAGTCACGTTAAATGTACAATCCGGTGCGATGTATAATTCACAAACTGTGGTTGCTGTAAAATCCCCCCAATAATCGACTGTGGTTGCACTATAAAAACCATTACCTATACCACCAAGGGCTGGTGACTCATTACTGTTGTTATTACCCCAAGTCCAAGTTGTTGTATATGGAGGAGTTCCTCCTGTAATAATTAATGATACTTCACCATCATAAGAATCTGAAGTTGTAGCTGCTGAAGTAACACATTGAATACCCACCGGTAAAATTGTTACTATTCCACATTCATTTTTATATCCAACAATAGTTGGTGTAGTTACAACAGGTGGTGTATAACAAGGATAAATGTATTTTGTACATAATTCACAATCAAAAGCTGAAAAAACAGGTGTACCAATTCTAAAATCGTATCCTAAATTTATGGTTGAATTACCACTATATGATACACAACCTGAATAAGAACCAATAACCAACCCATATTGTGTTCCGACAGTTGGTATAAATCCTACCCAAGATGGTGTAGTTGTTGCACTTGCAATTGCAAAAGGTTCTAAACCACCACAACACGGATTAAAATAATGGATAATATCGCTCATATTATATTTCTTTTTTTATAATAAATAATCTAAACTTTGATTTTATTAAAATATAATTGACATTTGTTTTTAATAAATGATGTGTTGGGAGATATTTATAGGTATGAAACTAATAAATACAATATCAAATGTTGTTACGGAAGCCAAAGAAGCTTATGAACTTGCGTGTGACAGAGGTGTTCCTGAGAAGGAACTTGATAGATTAGAAAAAAACTACTATGAGTCTTTAAAACTTCTAAGGATATATGAAAATTTGGGTAAGAGAGAAAATAAACAATCTCAATAAAGATTATCGTAAATATATTGACTACAATCCAAATCTTCCTTTTGTTGCGTTATAGTTTTGTAATACTTCTTGAGATGAAAGAGTTCTGTTATATAGTCTAAAAAGATAGGCTGAATAAGAAGTTCCATTTGCATAGCTGATAGAGTTAAAGGCTGGTAGGTAATTATGATAATCACTTGCGGATTGAGTAACCTTCAATATACCATCTACATACAATTTAAAGGTTGTTGTGGTTGTATACTCTGTCGTGATAGTGTAGTGGTGTAGCCCTCTGTTAGTATACCAGTTGTAGCCTGTCAAGTATCTATAGGCGTTAAAATCTGTTGATGTTCCACAAACAAAAATACTATTGTCATTTGAAATATGAAATGATACGTTTTGCCCACCGTAAGCCGCAGTTCCTTTAATTAAATTATTTATGGTATTAGTTAAGTTGCTTGTATCAAAAATAAAATCATATGTAAAATTACTTGTAGTTTGTATGTTGTTTGTTCCAACGTAATCATTTACACCATCCAAAATAATTGCTCCACCCCTAGCAGAACTAAAAGTAGGACCATTTATAAGTTCTCCATTATTTCCACCACTAGATAAATCATTCCATATAGTAGAACCACTCACATATGATTTTGTGTTGGCTGCATCTAAATACAAAATCAACCCATCTGTCACTACTCTATTTAATATTTTTCCTGACATTTTATAAACCGTATCTTGTTCTTGTTGCGTTATAATTTTGTAATACTTCTACATCTGTTAGTGCTCGATTATATACTTTAACATTTGAAATATTCCCACTCCATACTTCGTTAGATATTGCTTGATTTCCTCCTATTCTGATATCTACTGCTGTGTTAGGGGTTGGGTATAAAGGTGTAAAAATTCCTGATTGGGGTTGGTTATTTACGTAAATTGTTACACTAGGTGAACTAATACTTCCTGAAACTGTAACTGCAAAGAAATACCACGTATTTGCGTTAATTGTTAAAGTTCCGAAGGATTGAAATTCTCCAGAAGCATTACTGGTATAGTATTTTACAATTCCACCATCTACTCGAAGTAATGAATAGATATTCCCCCCAACAACATTTCCATATATTCCGTACAATGTTTTAAATCCAGTAATAGTATTTGGTTTAGCCCAAACATTTATTGTTAGGGGTACCTGTAACCCTGTTAATGATGATGGGGTTCCTAAAGTTACATAATCATCCACATTATCAAATACAATACTACCACCATTCCCACTATTAAAAGTTGGCCCGTTAGTTAAAATTCCATTATTTCCAATTCTAGATAAATCATTCCATATAGTATTTCCACTCACATATGATTTTGTGTTGGCAGCATCTAAATACAACACCAATCCATCCGTTACGATATTTCCACCACCTTCCGCTGTACTCATATTATTCCATTGGCATATCTTGAGACCATTCTGATGTTGAAAGAATTATTACTATTTCTTCATAAGTATAAGGACCTTCTTTAGTTGTTAAGTTTTCAACACTTGTAGGTATTCCTTCACCATCCCATTTAACAAATGTTTTGGTCTCATCTACTGATTTTCTTACAGTATCGATTGATGTTTCACATACTTGTGTGAAATCTATTTGATTTAATTCAGTTACACTGAATATCATAAAATGTCTGTTGTTATAATCCATATCTTCCTTTAGTTGCGTTATAGTTTTGTAGTATTTCTTGTGCTGTTAACATTCTATTATATAACGTATTAATAGAAATATCACCCACAAAATGAAAATTATCCGAAATATTTCTACCTATTCTAAATAAATTTGGGTTACCAATCATAATGCCAATATTAAGTGTGGTAATTAATGTTGAATTTACATATATATTTGCAACACTACCTGAAATACACGCAACAGCATTGTACCATCTATTTATACTTAGTGTATAGTCTATTATGTAATCTAATACACTTCCTAAGGTAAATGTTAATTTTGAACCATTTATTTGAAGTCTATATCCATCATTAGTGTTTGAATCGTGTGAAAATATAACATTATAAACACCTATTGTAGTTGGTTTAAACCAACAAGACATTGTGGTACCACTATTAGCATTGTATGTATTAACCAAATTACTTACATAACCTACGGTACCATTAAAAGTAACTGAACCTAAATTATTTGTATTATAATTAGTAACACCACTTATTACATTACATACAGTTTGATTACGAGTTAAATCATTCCAAGTAGTACTTCCACTTACTATTGATTTTGTGTTGGCGGCGTCCAAATAAAAAACCAACCCATCCGTTACTACTCTTGGTGAAAAATTAAAAGCCATAACTTATATTGCTCGTATTATTGTTTTTAAAATCCAACCCGATGTGGTAGCGGACACTCTTATTAATGTGTTATTTCCTGATAAGGCCGTTGAAAAGGTAATACCTGAGGTACTTCCGATATTGTTGGTTGAAACCTCTGTAAACTCTGTTGTCCCGGTTGTCCAAATAGACATTATATTACCAGCTCTAGCACTTGTATTACCTGAATTTATTACGGTATAATCTATAAACGCACCCGTGTAAGCACTTGTAGGTATTGAATAGATTGTATTTGTACCGGCAGTTAGACTTATTCTTACGGTAGTATTTAATGATGGTGCTAAATAACTACCCATTAACATTGTATTATCAGAAAACACTTCTACAATAGGTAACCCCGAAATATCATTTACACTAAATAATGAACCCACAAGACTATCTGATACGCTAAATAATTCACCATTTGAACCCAACACACTGAAAATAGGTGAAGTTGTTGAATTACCTGAACCAACTACCGTAACTATACTTTGACCTGTACCTGAAAAAGTTCCTGTTATTGCAGATAAACTACCATTAAATTTAGCATCTCCATTATCATTAAAAAAAATATTTTCAGTATTACCACTATTTAAAATTGAAAACGCTTTTGAACCTAAATTAAGTCTGGAATTTTTAATAGTAAATCTTGAATTATCCGTGTTTAAACCACCAATATTAAATGACCCAGCTTCGGTAATTCTGAAAGTTTCAACCGTAGTACCACCTACAACAGTTGTCCCAAAAAGTTCAGGTCTCGCACTAGTATTATTTTGGAAATATAACCCACATCTAACATTACCATAATTAAGAGTAGCCGCTTGAATACCTGATATTGCACCACTTGTGAAAGTTTGCATAAATGTGATAATGTTTCGATTAGAAACATTTGGACCATAACTTGTACTTCCATCACCATTTATATAAATTCCGGGAGTTGTTGGTTGAAAAGCACCATAAGCTGTAGCACCTGTGTTGATAAAAATACCACCAGCTTTATTGATTCTAAAAAACTCATTATCATTAACATCTTTTAGATTTAAAATATAGTCTGTTGTTGCCGATAATTTAATATCCAACATAGCGATTGGAGTTGCAGTATTAATACCTGTACCTGAAAAACTATCATAAATTAAACTATTAGTTAATGTTGTTCCGGATGTAAATTTAGGTATATAATTAGTTGTTCCGGTAATAACAGGTGGTGGTAAATTTTGATATGTTGTTGCCGATATTGTATTAGCACTTAAACCATTTGTGAATATTGTTGGTCCTGTAACAGTACCTCCTGTAAATATACTACCACTACCTGTTTGGAATATCCTCCAATTCGAGTTAGCACTTGTATACCCACTAACGCCTTCTATATTGGAACTTGTCCACCCACTTATAAATGATTGTCCGGCAGATGAACGACTATTAACAACGGTTGTATAATCAGAATAAGTTACGGCAGAAAATCCTGTAAGACCGGTTATATTATTCCATAATGTGTCATAATTTGGTATTACATATTGATAAACTTTATCTGTTTCGTGAACATATACCATCATACCCAGTCTTCTTCTACCTGAAGAAATATTGTCAGAATTTAATGTTAGATAATCCGGAGATAAAAATGTTCCATTACCTTTTGTATATCGAATAGGGATTGTATTAGCAGATAATTGAATTAACGATGGATATGATGTTGCGGTTAAAGTTAACGACAAATCGGATAGGTTATATACTTCCATATAACCTCCAACATTAAGATTAGAAAAATTAGTTCCAAAAACAGATGTTCTTGAAACGGATTGTGGCGTTGATACTTGAACGCTTGATATTGGATTTTTATAAGGTACTGCCATAATAATAAATATTATGTTTTAGTATTTCCTTTAAAGAATATTGAAGAGGATAAAGATGGTGGTGGAACCGAACTTGGTATTAAACAAGATGGGTCAATCCAAAGAACTCGATATACGTTTGATGGTATTGCGGCTCCACTTGAAACAACTACATTCGCAGCAACCAATATAGTATCAGGTATTGCGTTATAAACGACATCAGTTGAACAAGGTGTGTTATAACCAATATCTACCGTCATATTATTCATACTACCACCAACAGCGTTTAATGGAATCCAAAGTGTATAGAAATATTGAATACCGGTATTAACTTGTGACGGTGAAAGTTCAATAGTGTTAAAAGTATATTGGTCTTGTGAACATCCAAAAGTGTCTGTCGTTGTACCTGAGGTTTGTTTAATATATCCTTTTAATGTTGAAACATTAGTTACAAAATTTCCACTACCTCCGGTAAATCCTGAGTAATGGATATAGACATTTAAATTGTTTGAATAACCACTAATTGATGGAACACCACCATTACCCCAACCTAAGAAACTAGTGGAACCACTACTAAACATATAGTTACCTAAATTAGTTAATGAAGTGGTATCTTGTGGTTCAGGAACTAAATAAACGTATGGGTCAAACACATATGGATATGTGGATGTTGGAGTTATTGTTGGAGTTATTGTTGGTGTTGGAGTATATGATGCGGTAATACTTGGGGTTGGTGTGTTTGACGGTGTTAAACTAATAGTTGGTGTAATACTTGGTGTTATTGTAGGTGTTATACTAGGGGTTGGTGTAGGTGTTACGTCTATAGCACAACTAACATCCGATGATGCCGCGTAAATACCTGAAATTGTTGTTTGAACTAATGTAAATGTTGATGTTGATATATTATCAAGACGATAAACCTTACCTGTTGAATATTCAAAAAGGTAAAGATTATTATTTTTTGATGATAATCCATATACACCTGTAATTGATGGGTTAAGAGTTACATCATATTCAAGAGTTCCGGTGGTATAATCATATTGAGTTAAATATACGTTACCTCCACCAACATTTGAAACAAATAATTTATCTGTTAATGGAAAATAAAATAAATCACCACTAAGTATTCTACCGGTTCCGGGTAATGAAAATTTATTAGTTATTGTTGGAATTGTGGTTGATATATTTACCTCAACAACAATATAGGATGAACCAACTGTTGCTCCGGTTATTGTTGAAATTAAAACATTCTCGTCTTTAACACATAATCCTGATAAAGGTTTTGACGGGTATAATATTCTATTATAAATTGCGACAAATGGTGTTGGGTTAATATAATATTCTGTAATTTCTTGAGGGTTATTAATGTCTGTAATCCAAAATTTATTACTATTGTTTGCAATATCACTAATTGATGGTAATGATGGAAACGTTAAAAGAGTTAACGTATTAGTGTCAATGTTATACTTAAATATATCCGTACCACCTGTGGTAACATAACTAGAACAATCAATAATAACAGGTGCAATATTAATACAATCAATAACTCTAAATCGTTCACATCCGTCTGATGTTATAATTTTAATTCCGACAGCGGGTGCCATATCAAAAGGGGGAGGTAACACAATTTCTACTGATGCGGGAACCGGTGTATTAATTTGCGCGATATAACCACAATTATTTCCATAGACATCACATACGTAAATATCGTATGGATAAGTTAAACCTGTGATACTATTTAGGATTATTGATGTCATATGTTAACAAAGAACTACTAAACCTGTTGAAGTGGTGTTAACGTTAATATATGCCCAAGGTAAAGCTGTAGAGCCAAAACCACCGTAAGATAATGATACGGTAACTGAAGCAGGATTTGACGGACCACAATAACCTGTATATGGTCCTCCAATACCAACATTAAAATCGATGTAAGTGCCGGGACCACCTGTTCCGTTAGTTGTGATGTAAACGTCGTATGTAACACCAGGAGACCAAACATTATTTAAAGTTGCATCCATAATATAAGTAAGATAACCTGGATTGGCTGCGATTGAACTACGTCGATAGCAACTGTTAGGTGTTCCTTGTATTTTCCACCAATAATAAAATAATACACTAAATTGATTTGTTTGTTTTATAGAACTTACACCTCTACCTTGTGTTGTTGTAACATTTGTTGGGTTACAAATATCTGTTGAACTACTTGATGATGGTGTCATTGTTGGTGTTAGAGTAGGCGTTTTTGTAGGTGTTTTAGTTTGAGTAGGTGTTACAGGTGGTGTCGAACCAACAGTAGATGTTGGTGTCTGTGTTGGTGTTTTAGTCATTGTTGGTGTCTGTGTTGGTGTTTTTGTTGGTGTTGATGTATGTGTCGGTGTCATACTAGGAGTTGGTTTAACAATATTCTGACATTCAATACAAGCACCTTCATCATAACTATAACCATAAGGTCCTGTAGTAATATTAATTGTATTTATATTTCCGTAGTCATAATCCATACCAAGATAAAATATACATCTTGAGTCCGTAACACCATTATTATTAACTGTGGCTCCAACTACTAAAAAGAGTTCAAAAATATATCCTATTGGTATTCCTGTGACATTACTACAATAGTAAAAATCACCATTATAGCAATCTTGGAATTTTAAAACACCCGGACAAATTATTTGACCTGTGATAGCTGAGAATATTGCAAATCCTGAACCATCACAGTTTCTAGCGATGTCCTTTGAATAGAAAAGTCGTCTACTAAAACTATTTGAATCAAATTCTGTAGGTGTTACAGTTGGAGTTGGTGTTGGTGTAGGTGTATAAGTATAACCACTGGCATCAATACCAATAATCGAACAAAAATTAGTCGCACTTGGTGTAACAGTTTTTGTTGGCGTAACCGTTTTTGTTGGGCTTGGTGTTGGTGTAGGTATAAATTCACAATCAAATAATGCGGTAAAATCTAACACATCACAATTTTTTGTAGGTGTTGGTGTTGGAGTAAGACATATTCCGCTAAAAACATAAATGTTTGATAAATCAGGACAAGAACTAACACAAGGGTATTTTCCCGTTAAATAACAAGTACCACCAAGTGTATCAGATAAACACCAATAACTTGTTACTCCTGTATAATAGTATATAGTCCAACCACTTGTCTGACCCGTCCAGTAAGAACGACCATTATAGGTTCCCCCCGTTATGTAGTTATCATCGGCACCTACTAATCCGGTATTTTTTATACAATATGTAGAACTACAAGGCATATTAAATTAAGATATTTGAAATTGATGTGCAACCATTATTATCAATAACTTTAAGATTAAACGAACCTTGTCCTTCCATAATTGATGGAACCTGAAAATTATATGGTAATGAAGATGATGGTATTGTGTTAATGTAAACACAAGTTATGTTAAATTCATCACATAGATAAACATTAAAGGGTGTGGCACCTGATATGTTGTTGATATTAATGTTTGTTGGCATTTGTTTAAAAGTTATTATCATAAATATAGTGTGATTAAAAAACTAATAAAGTTTTGATAATAATAATTTTATTCGTATATTTGCATTTATGTCAGATGATGCGGAAATTTTATTAGAAATACTACAAGAAATACTCGGGGATTCAAAACTTCATTATGAATCTAAAGGGCAAATTTCATACAACTGTTGCGAGTGTGACGAGGGTAGAAACAAAGGAAACCTTGAAGTAAATTACTTTGAGCACGTCTGGAAGTGTTGGAGTTGTTCTGATGAGAACGGAACTCACGGAACATTAGGGAAGTTAATTGACCGATATGGTAATAAGAAACAGAAAAAAATCTACAACCTACTCCAACCTGAAAACCACAAACCAAAAGAGAAACGAGTTAATAAATTAAAACTACCCGAAGGGTTTACCAAATTCAAGGATAGTAGTTTGGTTTATCCGGTTCGTCGTCAAGCTTATAACTACCTAACACAAAGAGGAATCACCGATAAGATTATTGATAAATATGGAATTGGGTTCTGTGATAGTGGTGCTTTCTCCGGTAGGATAATAATTCCTTCTTATGATAGTAAGGATGTGTTAAACTATTTTATTGCCCGAAGTTGGGACCCGAATAGTAGAGCCAAATACAAAAATCCTGAAGCTTCAAAAGACGAGATAATCTTCTTTGAGAATACAATCAATTGGAATGCCGACATCCATCTTTGTGAAGGGGCGTTTGATGCAATATTCCTACCCAATAGTATTGCTATGTTGGGAAAACATATGTCTGACTTATTACTTAACACTTTATACGAAAAAGCGAACGGGAACATAATTATATGTCTCGACGCCGATGCGTGGCAAGACGCTGTTAAGTTATTCCATAATTTAAATGGTGGTAGATTATATGGTAAGGTTAAAATAATAAAATTAACAGGTGATGCTGATGTTGCCGATTTAAGGGGTGACATCAGTAATTACTTTTATAAAATGAAATAGATGAATAAATTAAAAAATGTTGCAACTGAAATATTGGATATTTTAGAAAAAAGACGACAAGAACTTGAATTAACATTTGTGGAAGACACTCATACTTACACAATGAAAAACTCTAAAGGTGAGTTAAAAAGTGATTGGCCTTCGGTGAGTAAAATTATGAAGTTATTTTACACAGAATTTGATTCTGAAGGGATATCATTAAAGAAGGCAAACGGAGACCCCGAAGTTCAACAACAATTATTAGATGAATGGAAAGCTGCCGCAGACTACTCAATAAATGTGGGAAGTAGAACTCACTTTTTATTAGAAAAAAAATCACTTGAACTCTTTGAGATTGATAAAGAGGTTAGACAACCAATTTTTGATTGTAATTTTGAACAAATATTAAAAAGTGATTCTATGGTATCTGCCGGAACTAACTTTTTAGAAACTATGAAAGAGCGTGGCGCGTTATTATTGGATACAGAGTTAATTCTTGGGGATGACGAACTTGGTTATACAGGTGCTCCGGATAAGATGTGGTTAATTGAAAATAAAGATAAAACTGAAATTGGTATAATCTGTACGGATTATAAAACCAATAAACCAAAAAACTTTGAAGCAAGTTATTTCACAAAAAAAATGAAATACCCTTTTGAAAAGTTAGATGACACGGCTCTCGGTCACTATTCAACACAATTACCATTTTATTGTAAGTTATTATTAAAAATGTTGAAAGGGACTAAATATGAAAACATTAAAGTGTATGGATGTATCATAGTTCTTGTTAAAGATAATGGAACATTTGAAGAATTCAGAATACCCAAGTCAGTTCAAGAGACCATATTAGATATGGATATGTCAAAGTATTTGACAAAGAAAAAAAAATAAACTAAATTTAAAATAAAAATATATGGCGGATTTATTAAAACCTCAAATTGATTTGAGAACACAACCTACATTAGTATGTGAGGGATGTGGAAGTATCTACTTCAAAGAAGTTGTTATGATTAAAAAAGTTAACAAATTGTTAACAGGAAGTCCGGAAGACACTATTGTTCCGTTCCCAACTTATCGATGTGACGATTGTGGTCACGTAAATGAGGAGTTTAAATTATTTGATAAGTAATATGATTAAGAAACTAGTTCATTTTAGTGACTTACATATACGATTATTTAAAGACCACGACCTATACCGAGGTATTTTGAATAATATGTTGGAACAATTCAGAGAGATTGGTCCGGACAGGATTGTATTCACCGGAGATTTAGTACATTCCAAAAACCAAATGACACCCGAACTTATTGAGTTCGTGGCTTGGATTCTTACGGAATGTTCTCAGATTGCTAAAACCATTATTATAATTGGGAATCACGATTTTTTGGAATCCAACTCATCAAGATTGGATGCTCTAACACCGGTGATTGATTCATTAAAGAACGACAATATTGTTTATTTGAAGAACAGAGGTGAATACGAAGACGATAATGTTGATTGGGTGGTGTATTCATTACTTGACCATAACATTCCACCTGAGATTGAAAAAACGGGTAGATTGAAGATTGGATTGTTTCACGGACCAGTTCAGGGATTAACAACTGATATTGGATACAAATTTGAAACCGGATTTGAAACCGATAAGTTTAACGGGTGTGATTTAGTTTTATGTGGAGATATTCACAAAAGACAAATTTTCAACATCCCGGGTGGTAAGAAAGCATATATGGTTGGTTCAACAATCCAACAAAATTATGGTGAGACTATAACCAAACACGGATTCGGAATTTACAATTTAGAATCAGATGAATATTCATTTGTTGATTTGGATAATCCAAAACCTTTCCTATCATTTAAGATGAAATCATTTGATGATATAATAAATGGAACCGAGAAACTAGTTAATGGTGGAAATTAAATTAACGCATACTCAATTAAAATCAGTCCAAGAATATTGTAAGTTAAACAATATTGAGGATGTGAATAAGTTCATAACCAAATGTTATACCGAAGGGTTTAACATTAAGAAATATGGATTACTTGGTGATGATTCAGAAAAAACAGGTGGGATTGAAGAAAAACAGGTGGAAATTGAGGTTATCAAAGAAATCCGGGTGGAGGTTCCAGTTGAAGTTGTTAAATATGTTGAAGTCCCCGTTGAAATAATTAAAGAGGTTGAAGTCATCCAATATGTTGATAGAGAGGTGATTAAGGAGGTGCCTGTTGAAATAATAAAAGAGAAGATTGTAAATGTTATTCAAGAAGTCCCCGTCCCAAATATAGATAAAATTGGGGACAAACCTGAACCAAGTGATAAGATGAAACTTCTTCAAGAAACTTTACAAAAGTTAAGAAAAGAATTAACAGAAAAAAATTCAAGGATTACAGAACTTGAAGAAATAAATAAACAATTGGAATCAATTAAAGTCAGTCAAGGTGCTGTATTTCTTAAAGGTTCCAACATAAGTGAAACAATGTAATATGATACAATTAATTTGGTTACTAGCGGCATATGGAATGTCAAACATATTGGTCTACGGGTCAATATTTCAGGGATTAAGAAATGGAATAAAAGAGTGGGGTAATAGTATGTTACCTTTTAATGGGGTAGCAAAATTCTTTGGGGATTTACTATCTTGTATGATGTGTACATCAACTTGGGTTGGTTTTTTCCTTTCAATTGTTTATTATTCACCTTCAACCTCATTTATTGGGACACCGGGTTGGATTAGTTGGTTCTTCGATGGACTAATTGCATCAGGATTTGTGTGGGGTTTTAACTCCATAATTGAATGGTTTGAAGAAAATAGACCAACAAAAAATTAAATTATGAAACAGACATTAGGTGATTATGTAATTAAGTTTTTAAAAGAAAAAACTGAAACAAGAAAAATTATTAAATGTGATGATTTTTTTCAATTGGTAAATGATATGGGGATTAGTGATGATAGTGATGAAATTATTAATATTATAAATTACTTAGAAGATAATAATACTGATATTAATTTTCACGATGCTAAAACGGGTGATTTTTATCGTAGATTTAGAAATATTGAAAAAAAAGTTCAGTTATCTAAAATATTAAACGGTACTAAAACTGAAGTTCAAAAATTAATTGAAAAGGTTGATAAAATTAAAGTCCAAGAAAGACCTGATTGGTTGGAAATGTATAAGGATGATTCAACGGATGAAAAAATAGAAGAATCCAAAATGAAGGTTTCAAATGAAAATCCGTTCCAAAGGATAACGAATATGTTAATACAAGAATTAAAAGAACAAGTTGAGAATGAACCGGAAGTAACTTTAGAAGAGATTAACAACAAATTAAATAACAATTAAATAAAAACAATTATGCCAAAGTCAAAATTACGTGGTGGTGCAAAGGCACACAAAACAAGAGTAACACACAGAAACAACACAATTAGAGGGTTAAAGAAAAAAGCTCAAGCTGAGTATCAAGAAATGTTTGAAAAAACTATGGAAACTTTGAAGGCTCAATACCAAGATGAGAACGGTGAAACAACTGAATTAACTGCAGAAGTTGTTGATGATGTGACCAACATAAATGTAACCGATGTTGAGGTTGTGACACCCGAAGTTACTGAATAGTTAAAATAACAAATGGACTTATTTAATCCTGCGATTGAATACAATTATACAATAATGGAAGACCTGAATATTGTAAACTTGGATAATCCTTACCTACAGGTTGTATGGGAGGATTATGCCGAGAATTTTACACAAGAAAAAATTAAGAGTGTTCGTCATTACTTCCAAAAGAAGTATGATACGACTAATGTTAATGTAATTACAAAGACAAAGGTTGCTCAGGACACCACACATACCGTAGACATATCCTTTAACATCTTGGATGAGAACTATCAATTGGAACTAGTTCGTTCATTCTTGGAGTCAAAAGGGAATATGGAACATTACGACGATATCTACCAACTTAATAGTGTGGTTGATAACAAATTGTTGCAAGACCAAACCGATGCCACTCCGTTTAAGAGATGGTACATTAAGAACATCGAGTTCTCAAACTTTTTATCCTATGGTGAGAATCAGAAGATAGATTTTGAGAAGTGTGATGGTATTACGGTTGTAGAGTCAAACCCACCTAACTTTGGGGGTAAGACGGTTCTAACCGTGGACTTACTAATGTTCTTATTCTTTAATGAGACAACCAAGACATCAAAAGCTGAGGAGATATTTA
>Ga0209191_1000139_pt1 | contig 58174 bp, 40 predicted proteins | sample S_130626_EF_Meta_FD_187320 | JGI IMG/M metagenome (GOLD analysis project Ga0209191, IMG submission 187320) | Freshwater microbial communities from Lake Simoncouche, Canada to study carbon cycling - S_130626_EF_MetaG (SPAdes) (version 2) | ecosystem: Environmental > Aquatic > Freshwater > Lake ...
GCTGAATGGAGTGCACGCGGTCAAGCCCCATGCCAACGGCGTTGCGTTTCGCAGATGGGTCGGAACCGATGAACAGAATGGAATGCATCGGATTCTGTTTTTTGTTGTCGGAGATCATTTTATTGACGTTCGACTGCGAGTGCGTTTTGGAATCATTGTTGTCGCCGTCGGTGAACACGTACGTTGTGGCTGGAACTCCGGCACTGCTCGTGTTCATCTGGTCAATCGCGATGGCGACTGCATCCCACAACGCAGTCAGGCCATCACATGTCAACTCAGTCGGGTCCATGAGCGCGACATCGTGCACTGGAACTCGTTCACCCACCTGAATGTTGTCATGCGACGAGAATTTGATGATGCGAAGGTGGGCACTGTATTCACAAGGTGCGCGGTAGCGCTTTTGCAGGTCCACCATGATTTCATTGATGCCTTTGACAACCGACACACGCTGGTCCTCCATGGAACCGCTGACATCTTGGACAAACGTGACGTCCATGTCTTTCGTTGCAATGGGGGGCAATTGGGGTTCTTGGGTCTGCTGGGTCTGCTGGATTGCATCGTTGATTTCGGTTGCGTTGATTTCGGTTGCGTTGATTTCGGCCATTGTTTCGTTGTGGTTGCTGGTTGTTGCTATTTTAAACTGTTTCATTCGAAAAGAGCGTTCAATTTTTTTTTAATTGTGAAAAAAATGTGAATGCATGTGTCATGCAGTGGTGCATTTTTCATAAACGTGCTTGCATGCGCCGAATGTGGTGATTCCAATGAAAATCCACGATTGACTGTAAAAGTATTTAGACACGTCCAGCGCTTGGAGCGCGTAAGAACACACGGGGTTTGCCATATTAAAAAATGTGACAATGTATCCATACATCCCGGGAGGCGCGCAGAACTGCACATATGTTTGTGCTGCGACCCAATGCAGCGATGCAAACGCAATGGGCATCAGCATGATGGAGACGATTTGGTTGCCACGCATTGTTGTTGTTGTTAAATGCGTCGTCTTTTTAAATGATTTACGTCGATGATGTGATTTTTGGCTGCGTTCAGGTCAATTGCATGCGCATCATGTGATGCGTTCCGGCGGGCATGGCGTTGCGCTTCGTTGTGTTCGTTGTGGTTATCAAATCATCTCCAACGAACCACCGCATGGATGGCTTGTGCCAAAATTTTTTATAAAAAACGGTTCCATGGGTGAGCATTGCGGCAACATAACTGAATGAACTGGCCGATGTGACCAGAGAATCCGCAAACACCAGCCCATTAAACGTGTCCTCCACCGATTCGTTCAAATGCATGACCACCGTCGTGGGCGAGTATTTTGTGTATTCCGCGAATTCGGTCCTCGCATTTCCCTGCGAATAAATGTGAAATCGAATGGGTTTCCCACCTTTGTATTTTGCGGTTATGAATCGCATGATGCTGATGTAATATGAATCCGATTCATTCTTGCGCCGGTGAATTCGCATGTCATCGGCACTGTATTTGCGCACATGCACCGCTACATTGTAAAATGCAGCATCGTATGGAGTGTGTTTGCCTTCGAAAAACAGGCGTTGCACCCGTTTAAAAACAGCGGTTTCCAATAACCGCGTCAAATTGGCTTCGCAGAATGCGTAGTTGTCAATGCCATTGTATCGTCGGATGGGCGCGGTTTCGTCCTTCTTCAAAAAATGAGTGTCTAAATTCATGTATCGAATGAGTCGGTCTGAAAACCCGGGGTCATTTGTGTAATTGTGTTCAAACTTCATGCGGTCAATGTTGGATGGAAACACGTAGTGCACATGCGGCGTCATTGTGTATGTGAACAAAATGTCAAACACAATGTTCTGAAATTGGGCTCCAAATCCATCCAACCTTGGCTCGGTTGAAACATATGATGTTTGCATTTACATTGTCTCTCTAAAAAAAACTACGACATTGAACTCCTTGTTTGTGGGGTTAGTGGCGTTTGTGGTTATTGCATTTGCATTTGCAGATTCGTGGGTGTCTTCGTTCCCGGTCTGGCTTGATTCCGCACAACAGAATCGCAAATATAAAGGTGAATGCACCCGCCATGACAAATATTTCGCCGACAAGCATCTGAATTGCTGGATTGGTGGATTGATGGATTGATTTATAATTGCTTGGTGTTTCCCGGGTTAAATGCAATCAATTTTTTTCATTTGCGCGCATCATTATAATTTTGAATGAACCACTGCACTGTTTCGCGAAGTCCCTGGCGGATGGACGTGAATGCGAACGGCGGGTTGTTGCCGTAGAGGCGTTTGAATTTGGAATTGTCCGCGGTTTTTTTGAACTGGCCGTCGGCTTGTGCGGTGTCATACACCACCTCGTTGTCAAACCCGACCGCATCGACAATGTGTCGCACCACTTGTGCGATGCTGATTTCATCGGCGGGGTCCACCGAGAGAATGAGGGTGCCAGCGCCAGCGCCATCGGCATCGGCATCACACTTGGCATCGTAGCATTCCAGCACCCAAATCAGCAAATGCGCCAGGTCGCGCGAGTAAATGAACTGTCGTAAGGGCGCGCCGCTCCCTGCAACCACCAGCGGCACGCCCTGCTGCTTGGCCAGGTAGCACTTGTGAATGAGCGCCGGAATGACGTGCGCGTCTTCCAGATGAAAGTTGTCGTGCGGGCCGTAAATGTTGGTCGGAATGACGCACACGAAATTGTGGCCGTATTGTGCCCTATAGCATCGCGTCTGCACTTCCAGCATGCGCTTGGCGTATGCATATGCGTCATTGGATGCGTGCGGAGGGCCGGCGTGCAGCATGCCCTCGTTGATTTCTTTGGTTTTCGTCTTGTCATCCGGAAAAATGCACGTGGAGAGGCAGCTCACCACCTTGGACACGCGCAATTCGTGGCAGACGCGCAGCACGTTCATGTTGATGCGCACATTCGTTTCAAACATGTCCACCTTGCACCGCATGTTTTTGAACAGGCCGCCCACCGCTGCCGCCAAATGAATGACTGCATCGGGTGCAACGGCGCGAAAATACTTAAGGGTGGCTTCATAGTCGGTCATGTCGCAGTCGCGCGAGGACGCAAACACGAACTGATATTTCAATTCGGCTCCAGAAATGTCGCGCATCGCTGACCCCACAAGTCCGGACCCTCCGGTCACTAATATCGTATCAAATTGTGGTGGGTTCGATTGCTGCATCAAATGTTTGAGAGAAAATTGCAATTATTAAATGATTTACATGCAAAACATTTAAATAGTATTTTGGTTGTTTTAATACACGCACACCAACACCAACCAACACCAACCAACACCAACATAACAGACACATTGAATGACATCGGCACCGGCACCAACAAAAGTGGCATTCATCACCGGAATCACGGGGCAGGACGGGTCATACCTGACCGAACTGCTACTTAGTAAAAATTATTTAGTGCACGGATTGATCCGGCGTTCGTCCACCATGAACACGTCGCGCATCGAGCACATGTTTCACAATCCCGCGCTCAAGTTGCACTACGGCGACATGACGGACAGCGCGTGTCTGTACAAAATTATGAACCTCATCAAGACCACGTATGCCTTGGACCGGCTGGAGATTTACAACCTGGCAGCACAATCACATGTCAAAATCTCGTTTGAGATGCCGGAATACACGGCCGACACGGATGCATTCGGCACGCTGAAACTGCTGGAAGCCGTCCGCAACAACCAGCTGGACGCCGTTGCGCGGTTTTATCAGGCATCCACCAGCGAGCTGTATGGCAAGGTGCAAGAGATGCCGCAGCGCGAGACCACGCCGTTTTATCCGCGGTCCCCTTATGCGGTTGCGAAGCTGTATTCATACTGGATTGTCAAGAATTACCGCGAGGCGTACGGCATGCACGCATCCAACGGCATTCTGTTCAATCATGGCGGAGTGCGCCGCGGCCACAATTTCGTGGAGCGAAAAATCACTCTGGGACTCGGCAAAATTCTGCGCGGCGAGACGGACCGGCTGGTCATGGGCAACATTGATTCGGAGCGCGACCTGGGCAGCGCGCAGGATTATGTGGAGGGCATGTGGTTGATGCTGCAGCAGGACACGCCGGATGACTACGTGCTGGCCACGGGTGAGACGCACAGCGTGCGCGAAATGATTGAGCTGGCATTCAGCATGGTGAACATAAAATTAAAGTGGCGCGGCACCGGCGCGGATGAAGTGGGCTACGACGAGGCCACCAACAAAGACATGATTTTCATTGACCCGAAGTACTATCGCCCGACGGAGGTGGACGTGCTTTGGGGGGACGCATCCAAAGCGGCACGCGTGTTGGGATGGCGGCCGCGCACCTCGTTCCAGCAGCTCATTGCCGAAATGGTGCAGCAGGACACGCAAACCGTGTATAAACTCATCTGATGCGGGTTGCGCAATACAATGCCATTAGCCCGACGTAAAAAATGAACAAATGCAGCACGACCATTGCATCATTGGTCATGCCACTGGATGACTGTGGTTGCATTATGATTGGATTGATGATATAATTACGTGCATTTATTTATATGCGTTTTGATTTGATTTATACGCACATGTTCAGTCAACATGTGCTTATTTACTCATTCTACTTATTTTAGTACCACTTTACTACCATTTTATCACCAATACCAACCGTCATCGGAATCGCTGTCAACAAACTGACGGAAGGGGCAGCAGTCGGACACGAACACGACGCGCTCCATTTTTCGCAGCTGTTGGGCTGAAAGCAGCCAGCGAATCTTGGCTTGGTCTCCGAACTGTACCAAACGCTCGACCACGCAAATGCCGGTCTCGTCGCGTCCGCCCGACGCGCCAACAAGGTACACGGGTTTCATAGTGCGCACTTCGCGCTCGTCAGTGCGGATGGTGGCGACGCGGCAATCGCGCAGGTTGAAGAACACCATGCTCTTGGTGTAAACATTCGGGTCAAACACGGGCGCCGGATACAGGTTGGTTGGGTCAACTGTCCAGCGAGCGGTTCCTGGACGCGCCTTGCCTGGAAACATGTTGGCCTTTTGCGAGAACATCCAGAGCAGTTTGCGCGGGGTGACGATGCGCTTCAAGTGATATTGCAAGCTGAATGATGGATATGACGGATATTCCAGCCGAATGGTTTGTTCGAACAGCGCATTGAAATCGGCCACGGTCTTGCATGCCACCAATTCGTCTGCACGCGAATGGACTAGGCACCACATCATGCGGACCATTCCTTTATGCGCCAAATCACGCTCGGTGCTATACGGCGTGACGTATTTTACCACGTCCTTGTCGTCGCCCTTGTCGTCGTCCTTGCCGATGTAAAACCCGCGAAGCTGTTCTTCTTTGGAGACCTCGGTTTTCATCGGCGGAAGCAGCCAGTTGTTCTTGGTGCGCCATTCCTGCATGCGCCGTTCAAACACCTCGTTGGAATACGCATCGTTTTTAATTGCCTCGTCATGCATCCATTTCAATTGTTCTTCTCTCGTTCTGAAAATGGGGGAAACGGTCGGTGCATCTGGGCGCTTCAAGTCTATCCATGTTGGTCTGCACTGGGACTGTTCCTCTCGCTCATATCGTTCATATTCTCGTTTGTCATATGTGTCGCACGATTCCGCTATACTTGCGGCGGCGTATAAATCCGGGTTTACTTGGATGCCTGGACTTGCAGTTGCAGGGGCAGGGGCAGGTTTTGCAGGTGTAGTGGGTTTTGCAGGTGCAGACGATGGAATGTTGCGTTTGGCGATGCTGGCCCAAGACGTCATTGTGTCGGGATGAACTACCTAACCCTAAATGTGCCTTTATTTTTAAATCAATTTTTTATCATTTGTATTGATGGCATTGAATATGTATTAAAGGCATTGTCCGGTCATTTATTATTCTTCATCATTCATCATTCTTCCCGTATTTATTATTTCCATTTTCTCTCAAATGCAGATGAACGAACCTGCAACAACCAAGAAACCTCGAGTTCGCATCGTGAAAAAACCCGTGTCCGTGGGCGAAGTGTTGGATATTCACGGCGACATTAAGCAGAAGCTGCAGTACTTCATTGCGCAAAAGAAAATCCCGAACATCATATTCCACGGCGTGTCGGGATGCGGCAAAAACAGCCTCGCATGGAATTTTATCCGCCGCATTTACGGCAATGACAAGGCAGCTGTGAAGGATTACGTAATGCACGTGAATTGCGCGCACGGCAAGGGCATCCGCTTCATTCGCGAGGACCTGAAGTTCTTTGCCAAAACGAACGTGGACCTGAAGGACGGGGAGATATTTAAGAGCGTGGTGCTGCTGAATGCGGATAAGCTGACCACGGATGCGCAGTCGGCGCTGCGCCGGTGCATTGAGCTCTTCAACCATTCCACACGGTTCTTCATCGTGGTGGAGGACAAATACAAGCTGCTGCGCCCCATTCTGTCGCGGTTCTGCGAGATCCACGTGCCCGAACCCACCATAAACGGACAGCAGGTGAATCTGCACACTCACCTGTTGCAAAAAACGTTTGCCGGCACCGCATTGGACAAACTCAAGCAGCAGCGCGCCGAGTGGTTGCAGAAGGAGGTGTCTGTTGCACAGACCTACTCGCACGGGGACCTGATTGCACTGGCCGATAAATTGCATGAACGTGCCTATAGCAGCATTGATTTGTTGGGATGGCTGGAAGCGCGCCCCGATTCCGAGATTCCGTCCGACAAAAAATACGAGAAACTCATCGCCTTTCAAAAGGTGCGCCACGAATTTAGGAACGAGAAGTTGCTCATGCTGTTCATGTTGCATTTTATGCTATTTCGTTCTGATGCCAGTTTAGAAAATATATCATTTATGTAAACCTAACCCGAAGAACACACAACAGCACAATAGAATGGACGACTTTTCTCTCGTAAGCCTGCAGGAATCGCGCAACGAGTGGTGCGCGCGCTTGGTCAACATTTTAGCGCCCATGACGGCGGAGGGTTTCCGGTCCATTTTTGACGAAGCGTGGAAGCTGTGCGAGCAGAACAATGAGACGGGGAAATATTTGATGACATTTCAGAATTTTCTCTCGCGCGTGCCGAAATGGAATGCCACCATCATTGAGCAGGAGACGCAGCGCATCGTGGACCGCAGCGGGTGCGGGTATTTAGCCGACCTGGTGACGTGCGTGCACATCATTCAGCTGAAGAGCCTGACCTGCATGCGCGTGGGGTGCAAACAGAAGAAGGTGGACATCGACGTTCCACAGCTGAACGATTTTGTGCACAAGGTGTACGTGCACTGCGCGCGCAAGCTCTACACCAACGTGTATTTGTTCGAGCGCGGCATTCCTCCCCTTTCCACTCAGAAGAACATGAGAGAAATTGAGATAATTATTAAGGAGTGCATTCTGGACAGCATTCGCGAGAGCATCCCCCTTGAAATGATTCTTAAGAATTACATGGATGAAACCATAGAAGACCACACCGAAATAAAAATAAAGGAGGAAATCGTGTCGCAGGAACCGGTTCCAAGTGCCGCTGCGAATGCGCCGAATCCGAATGTTGCTGTTGCAAATGCTGCAAACACCAGTGCAATGGCCGCAGCGGGCATTGAGCCCACTTCTGTGGATGCATTTCCCAGCGTGTCTTCCTCTTCTTCTTCTTCTTCTTCTGCCGACATCAACAACAACAGCAGCAGCAACAGCAACAACAGCAGCAACAACAACATCAACCATAGTAGCACCATTAAATTCAATGACACTGACAGCGCCATCGACATGAACAATGCGGAGCACAGCATTCATGCTCCCAAAACGGAGGAACGCCTGGAACAAATCAGCAACGAGCGATACATGCAGCGCAAATTGCAAGAGGAGGAGGATGATGATGGTGATTTGGACCGGCTGAAAATCGGCGAAGACGTGCAGCTGGATGTGTTTGACGTGCACCCCATGGAAGAACCGTCGCTCAAAATGAATTTTGACGCGCCCGAACTGGACGACATTGAAATCCTGGCCTAAAATATTGACCTGAAATCTTGACCAACCTAAATGACCGTGTATGCATTGGTGGAATGACAAATGGAAACCGTTAGATTGTGGCGTGAAATCGCATCCATCATTCGGGCCTTGAGTGCCTCATCGAACAGGATGATTTCAACAAACACTTTGTCTTTTTCTTCCACAATTGGATGCCTGCATTGTTCAATGCAGCCCCTCGCCCATTCCTTGCAGATTGGCGCCAAATCCGATGCAAACGCAATCAAGTAAGCCCCTTTGACCCTTTCATTTTCCATGTGATCTCGCGGGATTCCATATAGGGGCGGTTCCCAGAACACAGTGCACAACCCGACCACTGTCCACAGGCCACCGCATTGCATGAATTTGCGAAGCGGCACATAAAACATGGAATTTCGATTGTATTGGGGGTGCGCATTCTCCATTGTCAAAATGCTGATGCCGCATTCATTCCTGTTCCACACGATGGGACACATCTTGTAAGCATTTGGATTGATTGGGGACCTATTTGAGCCCTCATTCTTCTTCTTCTTCTTCTTCTGCTGATTCGGTCGGTTCTGCATTGCAACTATGTGCATTGTGTGAAAGTGATTGGATTAAATCAATTTTCTGGCAAATATGAAATTTAATAAAATATAATAAAAATGCAAGGGAATAAAACAATAACACGATGATGCACAAATCTATGCGACGGAATCGCAAACGCAGTGGTGGCACAAAACGCAGTGGCACAAAACGCAGTGGTAGCAAAAGAGGCGGAATGTTTAGACCAAAAAAAGAAGAATCTGCAATGTTGCGTGAAATATTAACTGAAGGAGTGGACCCTACATTGCGTTCAAATATACTAGTTGTCCCAGGTTCGGGAACATTTAATTTTTTAGCAAAAACTATGTTTCAACCATCGGTCGCCACAACGAGTAGTCAAATTGTATCAATGGATTCCATCACGTCCAGTCTGAAAACGAAAAGACTTACAGATGAAATATGCAAAAGTGCCGAACGTTTGCGCGCGACTTCATTTCGTTCTAAAAATCTTGCGAAGTGTGCCGAATTAAACGTGAGGGCAATGGAACAATTGAGACGAGCAGTTAAGATGGGCAGTTTGCGAGCGCGTGCATGTTTTGCAGACATGTTGTTTGGCAACACAGTGGGGGTTAACCAAGATTTTCAATCAGTGAAGCTTTTGGTTTGTCAGGACCCACCCGCTTGCAAAGGATTTTTAGCATATGAAGATGACCCAGATTGCAAAGGAGTTTTGGCACATTACTGTTTTAAAAATGGCCTCCCATTGAAGTATGCTCGTGATTTGGCAGAACAGAGTGCAGCCCGTGGCAGCAAATATGGTCAACTGGTTCTTGGATTGTTGTTGGAACGGGAAAGTAAGCCGAACGACGCGAAGATTCAGTTCGAAGCAGCTGTAGCACAGAATTACGACGAGGCGCAAATCGCTCTAAGTGAATTGTGTCTCAAAAGGTCTACACCCGACAAGGCTGAAGCGTTGCGATTGTTGAACCTTGCAGCTGAACAAGGGAATAAGAATGCTTTTTTTTCCATTGCCCAAATATACAGTAGTGATGCCGCCCAAAATGCACACTCTTTTCGGGAAGCCGAGCGTTGGTTTAAGTTGGCGCAGGAGACAGGACACCCGTATGCCGAAGACATGTTGAAAGGTATGAAATCTCGGTCTGGGTTTGGCCGTGGATAATTCGTAAAAAGGACCAAATGATTCGTTTTGGATAGTATATACTTTAGCAAAACGAATCATTAAAACAATAAAACAATAAAACAACACATGAACAGCAACGCTTACATTGTCAGCGGCATCATTGCCTTCGTGTTTTTGGTGGCCAAGTTTCTGGAGATGCGCTTTTCCGGCGCCAATGCTGCGACTGAAGGGGAAGACAATGGAGTTCAACCCAAGCCACTGAAATTCCTGCTGCGCGACACACTGCTGGTGTACATGTCGTCGCTCCTCGGGTTCTACATTATCGCGCAGTTTGAAGAGCACTCTGCCGTAAATTCAGCCGTCAAAGAGGTGGCGGCATTCACGGGGGGGCCTGACTTTTAAGCTCAGGAACAACCATGCAAATTCATTATTGTTATTAAAATGTATTAAATGTATGCAATTATTAATTCACAACTGCATAATAGTTTCCAATGAACAACCTTCCGAGTTGGGTCCATTATTTGCAACAGTTTGCCGAGATGGGACCCGACGCATTTCACAAGAGTTCAAACAATCGATTGAATGCAGGCAAGTTCTGCGTCATTGTGGAGCCGCGCCAGCACCCGAATTTAATACCCGTCATAAAAAACTTCATGTTTTTGCTACAGAGCACGGGATGGGGACTCATCGTGTATCACAGCCCCGACAATGAGAGATTCGTCAAGGACGGCTTAAAGGACGCACTTTCAGGGGTCGAAGTGCATTACGTGCGCATGGCTCAATCGAATTTGACCACACGCGAATACAGTTCGATGCTGGGCAATCCGATGTTTTGGCAGTGTTTGCTGGACGGATTCAAATGCGAACACGCGCTTATTTTCCAGTGCGATGCGCTGCTGCTCAAAGGCGGCAAAGCCATCGACGCGTTCCTAAAATACGATTACGTGGGTGCGCCGTGGCCCAATGACGGGATTGTTGCGGCGCTGCCGCCAAATGGTCGGCGCGTTCGGTTCAATGTGGGCAATGGCGGCCTCTCGTTGCGCAATGTGCGCGCCATGCTTGCCATCACGCGCAAGTATCCGTATCCCCATGACATGGGGGTGCCCGAGGACGTGTATTTTTCGCACTGGTTGAAGGTGCACGAACACGAGTATTGGCTTCCGAGTACCGAAGAAGCGACCGCATTCGCGATGGAACACGTGCACAACCCGAATGCGGCAGGACTGCACGCGCCGTCGCCGGCGTTAAGAGTTGAGTGTGAATCCATGATAACGACTGCATTGGCACACTTAAATAAAAATAAATAAAATATTGTTTATATATATATATAATACATTCAACATTCAAACATGTCAAGGTCAAAGCCACCGAATTCAGTTGCGGCGCCATATCAGATAGCTTACATGACATCGATTAAGAAGATTGGTGAAGAACGAGTGAATACAAAACAAAAATTGGAAGCGTTAGGAAAATCAAATGAGCATGATGTTGAACGTGTAGCATTGGAAAACAAATTGAAAGACCTTGAGAATGAGTCTTTTGCCGTGATGAACGAATTCTTTAAGAATGAGCCAAAGAACCTTCACGACTGGATTGAATCTAAACGGCTAGGGAATAGACCATGGCAAGCCCAACCATCAGAAAAAATGCAACCAGAATCATTACCGCAATATGAAGCATTGGGCGGGTCCAAGAAGAAGTCCAAGCGGTCCAAGAAGTCCAAACGGTCCAAGAAGTCCAAGAAGTCCAAGAAGTCTAGAGGTCAATACTAAAAATAAAATATAAAAAATCATTTAAAGATTGATTGATGATGTAATGCATCAACCAATCGCACAATCCAACCATGACATCGGCAGCGGCATCAAAGACAAAGAAGGCAATCGGCATTGATTTGGGCACCACGTATTCGTGCGTGGGTGTCTGGCAGAACGAGCGCGTGGAAATCATCGCCAACGACCAGGGCAACAGAACCACGCCGTCTTACGTGGCATTCACGGATGCCGAGCGCCTCATCGGCGATGCGGCAAAGAATCAGGTCAGCATGAACCCAGAGAACACCATTTTTGATGCGAAGCGCCTCATCGGCCGCAAAATCGACGACGCCAGCATTCAAAGCGACATGGTGCACTGGCCGTTCAAAGTGCTTGCCAAAGACGGCGGCAAACCGCACGTTCAGGTGGAGTTCAAGGGCGAGCAAAAAACGTTCTCACCCGAGGAAATTTCGGCCATGATTTTGACGAAAATGAAGGAGATAGCGGAGAGCTACTTGGGAACCGAGGTGACGGACGCGGTCATCACCGTGCCAGCGTATTTCAATGACGGGCAGCGCCAGGCCACCAAGGACGCCGGCGCCATTGCGGGCCTGAACGTGCTGCGCATCATCAACGAGCCCACTGCAGCGGCCATCGCGTACGGCCTGGACAAAAAAGGGAAGGGCACCAGCACGAAAGAGCTCAACATTCTGATTTTCGACCTGGGTGGCGGCACGTTTGATGTGTCATTGTTGACAATTGACGACGGCATTTTTGAGGTCATTGCGACGGCGGGCGACACGCACCTGGGTGGCGAGGATTTCGACAACCGGCTCGTCTCGTGGTGCCTGCAGGAGTTCAAGCGCAAGCACAAGAAGGACCCGTCGGGAAACAATCGGGCGTTGCGTCGACTGAGAACGGCGTGCGAGCGCGCCAAGCGCACCCTGTCGTCGTCAGCAGAAACCACGATTGAAGTGGACGCGCTGTTTGACGGTGTGGATTTCGCAACGAAAATCACGCGCGCGAAGTTTGAGGAGCTGTGCATGGACCTGTTCCGCGGCACCATTGACCCCGTGGACCGCGTCATCCGTGATTCCAAGATTTCCAAGAGCAGCATTGACGAGATTGTGCTGGTGGGCGGGTCCACGCGCATTCCCAAGGTGTGCGCGCTGCTGTCCGAGTATTTCAACGGCAAAGAGCTGAACCGCTCCATCAATCCGGACGAGGCGGTGGCATACGGGGCGGCGGTGCAGGCGGCCATTCTGACGGGCGACCAGTCCAAGGCCACGCAGGACATCCTGCTGCTGGACGTGGCGCCGCTGTCGCTGGGCATAGAGACGGCGGGCGGCGTCATGACCAAACTCATTGAGCGCAATTCCACCATTCCGTGCAAGAAGAGCCAGATTTTTTCCACGTACGCGGACAACCAGCCGGGGGTGCTGATTCAGGTGTTTGAGGGCGAGCGCCAGCTGACCAAGGACAACAACATTCTGGGGAAGTTCCAGCTGGACGGCATTCCGCCTGCGCCGCGCGGCACGCCGCAGATTGAGGTGGTGTTTGACATGGATGCCAACGGCGTGCTGAACGTGAACGCCACGGACAAGGCGGGCGGCAAGTCCAACAAGATCACGATCACGAACGACAAGGGGCGGCTGTCCAAGGAGGACATTGAGCGCATGGTGTCGGAGGCGGAGAAGTACAAAGAGGCGGACAGCCGGCACAAGGAGCGCATCGATGCCCGCAACGGCCTGGAGAACTACATTTACTCCGTGAAGAACTCCACAGAATCCAAGGAGAAGCTGTCGGAGGAGGAGCGAAGCACCATTGATGCGGCGTGCAAGGAGTCATTGGAGTGGCTGGAGTCGGCGGCGAATGTCGAGACCGAGACCGCTGATTACGCGGCCCAGCAGAAAAAGTTGGAGGGCATTGTTGCGCCCATCGTGGCAAAGCTGTATGGCCAAAGCCAAGGCACCCCAACGCCTTCGGATTCTGGTCCCAGCGTGGAGGAGGTGGATTAAACGAGTAAACGAGTGGAACAAATGTTCATTGTGTTGTGCACATTGCAACACACAATGGTGTAAAATTTATAGAAGCGCGCGCTGAAACAGGAACCACACGTCGTATTTGGCCCCTTCTTCGCGACAGATGTGGAAATGGGATTGCGTGTCTTTTGAAAACACGCAATGTGCAATGATTTGTTGGTCGTCCTTCACGAGGCGACCCCGGGACAGCTGCTCGTGCAGCTTGGCATCATACGCGGTTGCCCACCACTCCGCCTTGGTTTTGTGCAGCATGAAAAACCCGCCTGCGATGAAATTCAGGCGCGGGTCCAACATCTGCGCATGCGGGGGTCCATTGATGGACCGAATGCAGTACTCAATTTGGGTCCAGTTGTTGTTCACGCAGCCGTAATAAATTTTCGCGGGATTAAGCGCAGCGATTTTTTCGGGTTTGGGCCATCCGCGCAGCTGCGACATGGACAGGTCCATTGCCGGGCGACCCCGGAAATACCCAATGTCGCACCAGCCGTAGTAATCCGTGTCGAAATACTTTTGAGTCGCGGTTTCATGCACAAAGTGCACCTTTTCGGACCACAGCGCATTCACGCGCCAATCCACCAACTTATTCAGTAGCGCATTTTTTTCGTGATTTGCAATCCACAGGTCCTTGAGCGCGTAGTTGCGAAAGGATTCAAACGGTTTCACGATGACGCGAATGCGCGGATTGACGGCGGCATACGCATCGAAATTAAACGCGGCGCGGCCTGCCTCGTCGGTGTAAATTACCAGGTTGTATGCGTGCACATTGGACAGCATGTTGCGGATCCAGGGGGCGTACACGCTGAAATCAAACTTGGCCTTGAATTGGTACCAACACGTTGAAAATGTGATAGACATTTTCAGTTCAATACAATTAAAATATTCAATATAATGATAGCATAACGCAATTCATTTAAATATTATTAAATCAATGTTTACAATTTATAAAAAAATAATAAGTCCCGAGACAAGTCCGGTGTTGGGACCAGCAACTCCGAGAGAAAGCTCATCAGCGCAAAGCTCATCAGCGCAAAGCTCATCGTTGACGCAAAGCTCATCAAGGGACATTCAAAGTCCGAAAATGCAAAGCATGTCGATGCCCCCAGTTCAATCCATGGAACCATTTTCATTGTGCGATTGCTGCAGCACGAGGACCAAGACACCACAACCAGCACAACCAGCACAATCAATGCAACCAGCGCAGCAACCAGAAAAAACGGACCCAGTATATGAGTTCAATCATGCCACACATTACACATACAATGCAACCACCCCACGAATGGTGTGGGAGTTTGACATCAATATTAAACCAACCCCGAAACATTAATTATAATTGCATTGGTTGTGGTGGTTGTGATTTATTGTGTTATTTTTTGAGCGGTTTCATCTGCATGTGCACGCCGCGCGATTGTTGTTCCATGTGACGCCGAATGAGCTGCTGTTTGTCCAAATCCAGCATCAAATGCCCGTAATTGGTCATGCGCTGTTCAATGTCGCTGTAATCCTCGCGCTGCACCACGCTGAGCGGAGTGATCAGGAACCAGCGGTCCCGGCGCTGCAGTTCGAACCAGTACCGGTCAATGGCGTAGTCCAACTTTTGCGTTGGATGGCGCATGAGCTGGTGAATTCCTGCGCGATAATTGTCGATGAGGGTGTCATAGTAGTGCGCACGCACAATGTAGCCCGTGGTGGTTTGACAGTTGCTGATCTGAATGCACGCGTCATTCACAACCCGAAACGGCGGGATGTTGTTGCCCGCCAGAAGCACCACATCCCAGCCGGGGACCGTGGACATGAATTTAGACAGCTGCGTTAAAAACAGCGGCACGTTCGTGAATTGGATGTCGTCCTCGCACACAAACACCTGGTCCCAGTTGCGCTCTTTGGCAATCTGAATGCAGCGCAGGTGGCTCATGCTGCATCCGATTGCCCCGTTCACCACGTGTTTTATGGCGTTGAATCTCTCGACCTCCATGTTCGGAATGCCGCTCTTGAGCGCGGCCAACTGAGCTTCCACGTGCACGCGTCGGTCTTTGCGTGAATCCAAATTGATATACAGAGTGGGCAGAGGGGTGTTCATGGTTTTATTATATACTTTCATTCATCTTTTAAATTTAAACAGATGAATATTTAAAATTACATTTGACACATAATTGTAAAAATTGATTAATTTTTTAACCGTGTAATGCAACCAACATCCCTCAAATCAATGCACACCCTATTCTTTGACGGGTGCAGCAAAGGCAATCCCGGGCGCGCAGGGGCAGGCGCAGTGTTGTACAATCCGGCAGGGGGCGAAGTGTTTGCGGAATCGGTGTTTGCGGGATACAGTGCAACTAACAATGAAGCCGAATACACGGGCCTCATTCTGGGATTGAACGAGGCGCTGAAACACAGCATAACAGAACTGCAGGTATTCGGCGACAGCCAGCTCGTCATACGACAAATGCAGGGTAAATACAAGGTGAATTCCCCCAACCTGGTGCCGCTGCACCAATGCGCGACCACACTGGCATCCAAATTTTCGAAAATCGAGTTTGAACACGTGTATCGGAACAAAAACCAGCGCGCGGATGCGCTGTCAAACAGGGGGGAGACAAGCCCCCCCTAAAACCCCCCTACTGCGCTGACCATGGGTTCCCGTTCCCGTACCATTTTTTATTCACTTGCAGCATGTCGTTCATGTAATCCACGCGCTGGTTGGCAATGTCGCTGTAATCCGGGCGCTGTATGACCGAAATGGGCACAATCAGGTACCATCGGCCTGTCCGCTGCAACCGTTTCCAGTATTGGTCAACGGCGTATTTGGGCTGCTCGTTCGGTTGCGCAATCAGATTTTGCAGTCCCTCCTTGAAATTTGCCAACATGGTTTCAAAATAGGGGCGGCGCACCAAATAACAGGTGGCCGTCTGACAGTTGGCAACGCGCACGCATTCGGGCGACACTTGGCGAAAGGGCTGGTAGTTGTTGCCGGCCAGCAACAGCACGTCCCAAGAATCGCCGAACCGTTTGAAAAACTGGTTCACCTGATACACGAGTTGCCCCGGATTGGTTATGGTGGCGTCGTCTTCGCATATCAGCACGTGGTCCCAGTTGTTGCGAATGGCGAGTTCCAAACACGCAACGTGGCTGGTGCTGCACCCAATGGCGCCGTCCGCATTGCGAATCGCCGAGAATCGCTGTGGTTTCAGTCCCATCTTGTTGAATTGCGATTCAAAATGTATGCGGCGGTCTATGCGCGAATCCAGATTGATGTACACCACATTCTTTATGTCGTGAAATAGATGAAGCATTGGTTTGATGGTAGTTATATATTTGCTTTAAATAAAAATATATAAATAAACGAGGAAACGAGGAACGAGGAAACGATGAAACGAGGCAACGCTTATTCTGTCATGATGCCATGATATCTTAAAAAGTGCATGAAATGCTTGTTGTATGAGTATTTGTCGGCAACCACCGCAATATTGGTGTCCGTCATGGCCGTTTTATAAGGATACTTTTTGAAAAAGTGCTGGCGTTTAATAATGCCAATGTTCTGCAGCACCATCGCCCATTTGCAGCACGTGGTGTTCAGCGGGATTCGCATGTCGTTGTTTGAAACCACGGCAAACGGCTGCGAATGCCCTTGATTCATCAAATGCGCCGTGATTCCCAGCTCGTACTGCGAAATTGCGGCCTGGTGGTTTGCGGGCAGTCCCTGCATTTCAAAATAGGACACGATGTCGCCCACCGTCGGCGCGTTAAAACACATGAAATACGACTGCAAATGGAACACGCACTCGTGGCTGCTGGTCAATCCCGCAAAATCATGCGGCTCATCAAACAGGCGCTTAATGGAGCTTCCGAATGCGCCGACATCCACGACCACGAAGGAATCGTTCATGAAACAGAGCCGCGCGGCGTGCTTCAATGTTGCTGCGGTTTGCATGATGAACAACCCGTAATTTCGAAAATCGCTCTTCAAATTGTAGGCCAGCAAATGGAATTTGTTGTAATCCGGATAACTCAGGTTCCATTTGTGCGGGCAATTGGTCAAAATGATGATGTAATCGAAATAGTGCTCAATGCACTCCAGGGTCAGCACGTTGTAGCTCTCCACTTCGTCGCGCTCGGAATAATGCGAATAAATGGCAACCCGTTTACCGCTGAAATCCAGCCGGTGAATCAACTGAGTGTGCGCATAATTGGCGGCGATGGCATGAGACACCTCGGACAGCATGAGCATTTTCTTTATCCCTGCCGTGTGTTTTTGAACGTGGTCTTCAAACCGGTGTTCCATGGATTGCATGAACTCATTCTTTTCAGCTTCAATTCGGCGCTTGAATTCCTGTTCGTTGCGCCGGACCTGCTCCCGTTCTTCTTCCAATCGCGTTTTCAATTGGGCGGCTTCCTCCATGCGACCCAAAAACTGAACCAGTTGCTCCTGTTCATTGCGCTGGATTCGCTCCCGTTCGTCTTCCAATTGTCGTCTCACGGTGTCCAATTCCTTTGTTTTTGCATTCATCATCTCCGCACACCGCGCGTCCAGACCCCGTTTCATGACACCCAGCTCGTCCATGTTGGCTTGTCGCTGCGCAACGGCGTCCTTCTGCATCCGTTGTGCCATGTGCTGCCGGTCCTGCTCCAGCTGGTGTTTCCCGGCTGCCAGTCGTTCGCGTTCCTTATCAAACTCCGCGTGAAATTGTTGCACCATGGCAGCATGACTGGCTGCGCATTTGTCGGACTCGCGTTTGAGAGCCAGGCGCAGTCGCGTGCATTCGGCCTCCAATGCGGCATTTTTCGTGGCGACATCATTCTGCATGCGCGTCAGTTTGTGCATTTCCAACTGCATGGCGCGCTCCTCCCTTGCAGTCATGTGTTCTATTTGAACTACTTTGAACTACAATAATTTAAACTATGATTTGAAATTATTTTTATATATTGATTTTAGCATATTGATTTAACCACATCATGTCGCATCATGTTGCATTATGTCATATCATTATATATGATTTGAAATACTCATCGTTTTTCAGCGTGTCCATGTAATGAAACAACCGCTTGCGGCGAGCCATTGCGTCGCAATTTGCGGGGTTTGTTTCATAGACCACAATGTCCTGTATGACATCCATCTTTCTATTTTTGGGTTTCATGCCATAGTATCCCGCAATGTGCTTCAGTTGCTTCATGGTGTAATTCATCTCATAATCAAATGACATCGCCGTTGCACAATCCATCTTGAAAAAATCAATGTCCTCAAAATCCGGGTCCTCCAACGCAGGGTTCGGGTCGTCATTATTTGGGTCATTGTTTAATTCATCATTCAACGTTTGCATCAGGCTGTCATACGTGGACACAGACGACTCCATTGCACTCGCATCGGCTGCGGCTGCATCGTCGTTTATACACAATTCAATGGATTCCGATTCCTGCATTTAAGAACACCTCAAACATAAACACAATGATTAAATTGTTTTTATGTATTGTTTCGCATTGAATTGTTTTGAATTGTTTTGGATTGTTTTGGAATTACTTTCGAACCACCTTGTTTTTTTCAATTTCATCCAAAATGTCCATGTGCTTGAAAATGGTTTTATTGGTTATGCTGGGATACTTTGCATTTTTGGGTTTCAATTGACTGTTGAACGCCACCTCCTGCACAATCGTGGCCCATTCGTCGACATGTCCGATGCTCAAAAACTGGTGCGCATCCTTCAAAATAATGAACAAGTTTTCGGTCAGCTCCTCCACCTCGTTGGTTCGGTCCGCCTGTCGCAAGTGTTCCTGAATGAGCGACTGCAACTGCTGCACAATGTCCACGATTTTGAATGTGGTTATGACCCCCTGATGCATTAAATTCACGATGAACATGCTCATGGCGCGCCGCTTGTCGTTCGTCTTGTTGATTTCGCAAAACCGCGCGTAATCCTTCTTCGCGTCGGCGTGCTCAATGGTGTTGAACAGCGTCATGAACTGCTCGAAATTCGATTGAAACACGTCCTTAAACACGGAGTCGTACTTGTGCAACAACTGGCGAAACAGGCGCGCGTACACCGCCGAAAAAAAGTGGTTGGAACTGGCTGTGTTGAAAATGGCAGCACCCACCGTCAGCAAATGCTCGGGTTCGTCCTTCAGGTCGTCGATGCGCGCGCACAGTGAGCCAAACACTTCTTCATACGTCTTGTCCGTGATTTTGTTCAGGTCAGACCGGATGCCGTCCAGGTGCGCGTCAATGCCTTGACGCTTTTTCAACTCCGTGGTCTGAAACGTGCGTATGGATTCCCAGTCGTCCTCCGTGATTTCAGTGGTGGTGGCGCGGGGCTTTTTTTTCGGTGCTTGGTCGTCGGGCTTGTCGCGTTTGGGGAACACGGGGGTCTTGACATAAGACGGTGCACCCACCTGGTCAGCTATGCGCGAAATCAAATCCATCATTTGCTGAGGCAACTCGCACTCAAACCCGTTCCACGTTATGGCTTCAAAATCAGATATCTGATACACCGGAGTTGTCCGAACATCTGCCGTTGCCGTTGCCGTTGTCATTGTCGTTGTTATGGGCCGAGGAACTATTTGTATTTCGCGCGCTTTGTTTATATTCATTTCATCTAAAATATTTTTAATAGCCAAGCCATTCATTTATGTTTTTGTTTTTTGCATTTTTTCGTTCTAGCATTTCTCCTATGTCCTTTTGGACAACGCTTTCTGTGGGTTTTGTACTTTTCAATCAAAAATTCAATCAGTTTTACATCTGGCACATCTTTCGGACGATTTGTTATAAATTAAATTATGGGGGTAGAGCAAAAATAAAATAATTAAAAAATGGCTTAAATACACCGCTGCATGCTAAAACAGCGCACCCATTCTACATCATGACCGCACCCCCTCCCAGCATTGTTCCTCCCGCCCGTGAATTTGATGCATGGGAAGACATCCCCGATTTAAATCCGCAGCTCATGCGCGGCATATACGGCTACGGCTTCGAGAAGCCCAGTCCCATTCAGCAGAAATCCATTCTATCAATAATTGACGGCCGAGACGTCATTGCCCAGGCGCAGTCGGGCAGCGGCAAGACCGGCGCATTTGCCATCGGCGCATTGAACCGGGTTCGCCTCGATTTGAAGCAGCCGCAGGCGCTCATCATCGCTCCCACGCGGGAGCTGGCCAAGCAGATTCACGACGTCGTCAAGGACCTGGCGTCGCAAATGGTCGGGCTCAACGTGCAGCTCCTCATCGGCGGAACGTCCACGGAGGACGACGTGGCCGACTTGAAGGCCAACTGCCCGCAGGTTCTCATCGGTTGCCCGGGTCGCGTGCACGACATTCTGCGTCGTCAGGCCGCCATTGGGCGCGGCATGCAGCTGCTCATTTTGGATGAAGCCGATGAAATGCTGTCGGCGGGCTTCAACGAGCAAATATACAATATTTTCCAGCAGCTGAACACGAACGTGCAGGTGTGCTTGTTCAGCGCCACCATGCCGCCCGAGCTGCACTCGCTGTCGGACAAGTTCATGCGCGACCCCGTGCGCATTCTGGTGAAGAGCGAGATGCTGACGCTGGAGGGCATCAGCCAATTTCACGTGGCTTTGGAAACGGACCACGACAAGTACGCCACACTGAAGGACCTGTTCACGCGCATTTCCGTGTCGCAGTGCATCATTTACTGCAACAGCATCCGGCGCGTGAGCGATTTGGCCGAGGCGATGACGAACGACGGCTTCCCCGTGTGCTGCATTCACAGCGGCATGGAGAAGGACGTGCGCGACAAGGCGTACCAGGAGTTTCGCAGCGGTGCGCACCGCGTGCTCATTTCATCCAACGTGACGGCGCGCGGCATCGACATTCAGCAGGTGAGCACGGTCATCAATTTTGACATGCCGCGCGACGTACACACGTATTTGCACCGCATCGGGCGCTCTGGACGCTGGGGTCGCAAGGGCAGCGGCGTCAATTTTGTGACGCGCCGCGACTTTCGCAAGCTGAAGGAGATTGAGTCGTATTACGGGACCGCAATTCCCGAACTGCCTTCCAATTTCGGACTGAATTAATGGAACGCAACCCATGCAACAAATGCAACAAATGCAACAAATGTAATGCAAAGAAATGCAACAAATGTAATGCAAAGAAATATATATTTAATATAAAATTAATTATATATCCATGTTTTTTTTGCCGTTTCTTCCGCTGACAACCGTCATGGTCTCAATTTTCGTGTTGACGGTTAAACCCAAATGCTATGAGTTTGATTGCGTTGATTTAATGCAGGACAGTTTAGATGGCGATGTGTGCTGGTGCTATGAAGAGGGCGGATTTGGATGCTTTTGCTGCACCGCGTGCCACGATGATTCGTCGGAGGTATTTCATGCCTACGCCAAATAATCGTGAAACAGGTTGTCCACATACATGGGCGTCAGCTGCGGATTGTACAAGTAGCAATTGCATTTGCCATCCACGTGATAACTGCCGTAATGATTGCCGCCGCAGTTGCAGTATCCGGGGGCCGGCAGCATCGGGTCCGGCGTAAACATGCACCAGCCTTTCGGATAGCCTTGCTCCACGCACGCCGACCAGTTTTCATAGCCTTCCTTCTTCGGATAGCCTTCTTCATTTGCCGCATGCTTGTAATTGTACTTTGCAATGTAATAAATCAACATGACGAATAGACCCCACTTCATCCATTCTTTGGGGATGGACAACATGTTTGGTTTGGTTTGTTGTGTTTGTTATGAGTTATGCGCCTATGCTTTATGTGTTTATTTTTTTTTCACTCTCATGATAATCTTTGAATTTGATGTAATTGTAATTGTGTGTGGGAATCTGAACCGCAATCCGGGGGTTGTATTTTTGCAAAACGTCATGCACCACATCGTACAATATGGGTTGCCCCCCGCCACAATGCAACCCGGGTATGTGCAAAAAATACGCGGAATGTCCAAACAGCTCACTGAATGATGGACTGTCAAGGTGCTGTGCTTGGGCATGCAACCCAAAATTCACACTGGACGTGCACGTGTGCAACATGTTCGCATTCACATCCAAATGCACCTCATCCGGATGCGCATTTGCGTATGAGGCGGTTGCTTTTTGGTCGTCGATGAACCCGTGTTGGATGGTCCATTCATTCAAATGCATCAAGTTTTTGGCATATCCACACATCAGCCCGCTGTTTACATATTTTTTCACATGGTCGTCCGGCTTAATCTGCATGCCGTGATGCTCATAATACGGTCCCAACCATTCAACCTGTGAATATTGCTGGGTTGGGTTGTAATTCACGCGACCTTCGGCAAAGAGCTCCATGCTGACAACAATCGGCTTCTGCAGCGCCCTAAACTCTTCCACAAAGTAATGCACATTCCGAAGACAGTACACGTCGTGCGCATCCGAAATTACCACAATTTTGTCAGGGTGCAGTGTTTCCAAATACTTTCTGTATGCCTTTACTTTGGTCGTGTAATTTTCCCAGCATTCGCCTTCGCCCAACACCACATGATCCCAGTTGTTGTTTTTTAAAGTGGCAACCAACCGACGCGTGTTTTCATAATTGGTCTCCTTGTACTTGTTGCAATACGTCACAACCAATGGCACATTGATGTCATTTTTGTGCATGACAAATATTTTTTTTGATATTTAATATTCAATCATTATGTTTAATTTTAAGTATAATTTTAAGTAATTATTTTGAAAAATCTATTTATCAAGGTTTTCTTCGCCTTCTTCGTCTTCTTCGCCTTCTTTGCCTTCTTCGTCTTTCTGGGACTCTGTGCAGGACTTTTCCCGGGACTCGTTGCAGGACTTTTCCCGGGACTCGTTGCAGGACTTTTCCCGGGACTCGTTGCAGGACTTTTCCCGGAACTCGTTGCAGGACTCTTTGCAGAACTTTTCGCGTTGGGAGACCGTTTCACAGTCAGCTTGTGTTTTTTAACATTGTACGTGTGCTCAAAATACTCCATCGGCGAATACTTCAAAAACCATTCCTCGTATTCGGGGTCATCCCGTTTCAGTTCTTGATATTTGGAGGCCTTTTCGGCTTTAATGTCGTCCAGTGTCTCCTGCTTGCCATAGCACGTGATGCCGAAGCGCCGCAACAGCCCCGTTTGTTTCAGCCGGTTGTGCTGCTGAATGTCATACAAGTACTTGCACATGCACAGAATGCGCGCCGCGTCATAATACGGCTTGTCCGAATAAATCATGGCCAAATACAGACTCAGCATGGTGTCCGTGCTGGCAATGCGCACCGGCTTTTTGCCCACTTGAATCACGTTGTAGCTGTGGCACGCCACCGGTTTGTAAATGAAGGCCACCTGCTGTTTTCCCACCGCAATGTCGTAATGCTCCGGCACAATCTCGCCGATGCCCGAGTGCTTGGTTACCACCACATTCTTAAAATCGTTGTCTTCCAGGCGTTCTTTGACCTTGCTAGCGCTGGCCTCCGGGTTCATGGACAGCACATCGAAGTGCGGAATTTGCGCAAACAGCGCTTTCTCCGATTTTGGCAAGTGGCGCGCATACTGCGAAATGGCATACCCCCCGAAAAACACCAGGTCTTCGTCGATGAACACATTGCGCACCGTGCGAAACATGCGCACATCTTCGCTGTCTTCATGCGACCGGGGGGCAGCATCAATCTCATCCGCAGTGGGACTTCTATCCATGTGCATGCGTGCACTGCGTCCGTTGGGTCCACTGTGTGCATGATGTTTCAAATACTTCGGCGTTTGAAACGGTATCATCAATTTATCCGGCGTGCAGCCCGCGGCCTTCATCGGATGGTGCTTGTTTAATATGGCCAGCCGCTTGCTGACCTTTTCCCAACGCGACACGTCCCCCTCCGGACGCGAGAGCTCCAAATACATGCCCATCCGCAACAGGTTCGGCGGCGCATACAGGATGCCGTCCACTTTAATCGCTTCTGCCCGGATGTTCTTGAACAGCGTCGGGTCCAGCTGCGTGATGTCCGCAATCCCTACGAAATTCACGAACACCTTGTACGTGCCGTGATGCATGCCCGACTTGGCCTCCACCTCCGAAAACCCGTTCTCGTAAAACTCGTCGGCCAGGTCCTTCGCGTGCTCCAACGCATCGGGCGAATAGAAATCGTAATCAGGTATCTCCGTCTTTTTGTCGTAGAACTGCGCCTCCTCCGGCAAAATGTTGTTGATGGCCGTCCCCCCGTAGCACACCAGCTCGCGCTTCTTTATGAAACGCTCAACAATGGCAATGATGTCCTTCATTTTGGGGTCGTTCGTTTTTTTGGCACCAATGCGCGCCTCTATGGTTTCAACCGCCTGCCTCACCAGCTCTTGCTCTAAATCATCCAGTGTTTTGGCATTTGCATGATTTGCATGAGGGTCTTTCATTTTTATAAGATTTTTATAAGATGATGCCACTATACAATAATTACATTATTATTTATTAATGAAATAATAATGCATTACATTTGAAATTGTGCAAATGCATTATTGCAATTTGCTTTGAATTATTCTAACCAATTGAGCAATGATGCTGTTGCCGTCTATTTTTTTGTTCCAGCTGTTGTGCCAGTGATAACAAAAACTCCCTTGGAAAAAATTATTAAAATCATACTGTTTGTCCGTGTGTTCGAAAAATCGGTCGGTTCCAATGTTGTATGGATTTTTCACCCAGTCCGCATCAAACCAGGCACATGGTAGAACCAGCATGTTCAACGGCAAATCATACGTCAATTCGGCTTCTTGAAACCCCCAACCACGCTTGCGCTGAATTATGAACTCAATGTTTTTCCTCATTTTTTCAGACCGCGGTTCCAATGACACAAATATCGCACCATTTGGATAATTTTGGGCTTCCCACTGATAAACGCATATTTCATTCCCAAAATTGCAAAAAATAGGGTCGAAACTTCGCAAAATGAAACAATCTAAATCAAACCACACGCCTCCATAATTGTGCAATAACAAATATCTAACCACATCCGAATAAAAAGATAAGTCTCTTTTGAAATAAAACTTGGTTTTTATGAACCGTGCATTCATTATTTCACCCATGAACGAAAACTGCCGAATTTCAGCATACTTTGCGATTTCAATGTTGTATTGATTGGGCGTGTTGTTTTCCAACCACAGTATGATTTTGTGCTTGTTCTGGTGCACATTGAAATAATAACAGGATAAAATCGAATACAAGTGTTTTTCATTCAATGCACCATTCCAGTAACAATGAAAAATCACCGATTTGTCGTATTCTCCCCCCTGCAAATTGAGAGAAATGTTGATTGCATTCGTGTAGTCGGTGCCATTTGTTAGCAACTTCATGCTGTATTGTTATTATGCATATGGACAATACTTTATTTTAACATTTTGGTCGCATGAAGGGGCAACCACGATTGCACGACTGACGTGATGGCAGTGGATGCCAGCAAAAAGAACGCCGCGCTAAACACAATCGTCCGGTCAAATGCAGTGAATTTGTCTGACTTATTCAACGGATTGAACCGCACCAACAAAAATGCGATTATGAAATACTTCAACACCGCATTCAGCGTGCTGAGATACGTCGGAGCCACGGTCGCAATGCCCAGCAGCGCTATCGCATACAATGCATACCAGGCATATAGCGCCCCGTAGTAAAAATGTTGGAGCCAATTGTTCCAATTCAATTCATTCATCATGAACATGAGGATGCGTTTAATATTTGGTAATATTATTTATTTGTAGTGTAATAAGTGCCAACACTCATTCCCCTTTAAACAATGAACCTGGAACTCTCCAAATTTGATATGCGCTCCATCAGCTTTAGGCCCGATGAAAACAAGGGCCCCGTCATCGTCCTCATCGGCCGGCGTGACACCGGCAAAAGTTTCCTCGTCCAAGACCTCATGTTCCACCACCAGGACATCCCCATCGGCACCGTCATCTCCGGCACCGAAGCCGGCAACGGCTTCTTCGCCGCCCACGTCCCAAAACTCTTCATCCATGATGCATACAACACCGCCATCATCGAAAACATCCTCAAACGCCAAAAGGCCGTCCTCAAACAAGTGAAAAAAGAGGTTGAAACCTACAAACGCTCCACCATCGACCCCCGCACCTTCGTCGTCCTCGATGATTGCCTCTACGACAATAAATGGACCAAGGACATCATGATGCGCCTCCTCTTCATGAACGGGCGCCACTGGAAGATAATGTTAGTCATCACAATGCAATATCCTCTCGGTATTCCGCCCAATTTGCGCACGAACATTGATTACGTGTTTATCCTGCGCGAACCATACATTGCCAATCGCAAACGCATCTACGAGAACTACGCGGGCATGTTCCCCACGTTTGAGAGCTTTTGTCAGGTGATGGACCAGTGCACCGAGAATTTTGAGTGCTTGGTCATCAATAACAATGCGAAATCCAACAAACTGCAGGAGCAAATCTTCTGGTACAAGGCGCAACAGCACGGGCCGTTCAAGCTGGGGTCTAAGGAGTTCTGGGAAATCTCGAAAGACTTGCACTCGGATGATGAAGAGGAGACATATGACCCGAAGAACGCTGCAAAAAAGGGGCCCAAAATCAACGTGAAAAAGAGCAAATGGTGAAAAGCGCTTCACATTTGGGTGTAGCGCTTTGCAATTTTGCTTCACATTTGGGTGAAGCAAAATTTTCACTTTGAACAAGTTATAATCTTGCTCCCGCAGTTGCGGGAGCAAGATTGTATAAACCCCGTTTTCAAAATATAAAAGCGCATTTCATACTCCGCCCAAATATTTGCTTTTACAAATCATGCATTGCGATTTTAAAAGCATATTGCCTAAAACAACTTAAACAGAATCCGTCTATGCATAGTATAACCCCATACCACCATGGAACCCGCAACACAACAACACCAGGAGCTGAACATCGTTGAGCTGATTGAGAAAAATCCCATCACCCGACTGTCGCATGAATACAATGGACGACTACTGACCAAAATTCAGGAATCATTCACTGGATTTGAGCAACAGTTGTTTGTGAGTAGCTTTTATTGCTACTTGAATTACGACAAAAATATGGATTTCGTCGTTGATTTGGACAACGTATGGAATTGGTTAGGATTTCAACAAAAGTATCATGCGAAAAACATGATTGAAAAACATTTCAAAATTGATGTTGATTACAAAAACATTGAGAATCAAGAAGCTCCCAAAAGTCATGGCGGTCACAACAAGCAAATCATCATGCTCACCGTTCGTTGTTTCAAGTCGCTGTGTCTGAAGGCACAAACAAAAAAGGCGTCGGAAATCCACGAGTATTACATGAAGATGGAAGAGGTTTTGCACCAAATTGTGGAAGAAGAGACGGATGAACTCAAACAGCAACTGGAACAGAAAAACGCCGTCATCATGGAAAAGGACTCCATGATCCAATCCACGAAGAAGGAGAAGCAGCGCGCCGTGGAACATGCGATCATCGGCCAGTTCCCATTGAACACGGAGTGCATCTACTTTGGCACCATTGACAACACGAATGCCGACAATGAGAAGCTCATCAAATTCGGACACACGAACGACCTCTCCACGCGCGTAATGGACCACCGCAAAAAATACCAAAATTTCGTGCTAGTCGCCGCCTTCCGGGTGCAAAACAAGGTGGAGATAGAGAACCTGATCAAGACGTATCCGAAAATCAAGCGCAACATCCGCAGCATTGAGGTGGGCGGCAAAAACAAGACCGAAATAATTGCATACGACAGCACGTATTTCACGATTGAGCGACTGAAGAAACACATCGCCGACATCATTCACTCGCGCACGTACAGCATTGACAATTTCAATCGACTGATGCAGCGAAACGAAGTGCTGGAAGCCGAGAACATCAACCTGACAAAAAGGGTGGTAAAACAGGAACAGGAGCTGAACGAATTGCGGGAACTTGTGGCCAAGCAGAAACAAGAGCTGGAGGTGGTTGCGGCGGGTCACCAATCCGTCTATCAGAATGTGCTGCTGCCGGAGGACGAGTTGACGCAGAAGTTCAACGAATTCATCAAAGTGGCGTGCATTGTGCGCCCCGATGTGGAGGAGTCGTCGGTCAGCATGGAGGGGCGATTCCGTCTGTGGTGTCAAACCAAGCCGACGAAGGAAACGTTCCATGCGCTGAAGAACTATTTGGATGTGCGGTTCAAGGCCAAACGCATTCGCGGGGTGCACGGCTACCTTGGCGTGAAACTGAAAACAGTGGAATACAAAAAAATGCCAGCATCGGAAATATCATCGCTTTCACTGAGTCCGAATGCGGAGACATTTCTGTTTGAACGGTGCCAATTTTCCGACTGCGGCAAGATTCTAAATTCGGTTTTATTAAAAGATTACCAGAAATGGAAACAGTCGGTTGGATTACCATTGGCCGAGACAGACATGAAGGATTTGAAGGCGTATTTGAATGCATCGCCGCATGCGCTGAAAGCGACCGTGTGGACCGAGCAGGGAAACAATGAAGGGTACTATGGCGTGTCATTGCGCGAGGACTACTATGCATTAACGAATGCAAACAACAACAATGGCACCCCCATCGTTATTGCAACAACGGGCAAAAAAGTGGAAAAACGGGAGGCGACCACGCACCAGCTACTGGGTTCATGGCCCACGATTGCAAATGCGGCCTTGTCAGAAGGCGTGTGCGCCGCAAAAATGAGCCGATGCGTCAAGGCCAAGACGGTCATTTCCGACTATTACTACTGTATTGGGGAACTACGTTCCCCAAACCCCTCCTGCTGTTGTGGCTGGTGTCAGGTTGTGTGTGTATGTGTGTGAAATCAAACCTTTGGTGAAGCCTTTGGCGATGAAGCCTTTGGCGAAGCCTTTGGTGATGAAGCCTTTGGTGATGAAGCCTTTGGCGATGAAGCCTTTGGCGATGAAGCCTTTGGCGATGAAGCCTTTGGTGGTGAAGCCTTTGGTGAATCATATTGTTCCATTTCGATTTTCTTACACAATTCGGTCAACTTGGCTCTATTTTCTTTTGACATATAACTCATTGCTGGCCAGCAATATTTTGTCGGATTATCATCTTCATATTTGGCAGAGACCAATCTTTTGACAAAATTGTAATCACGTTGCAATCTATTTGACAGCAGGTTGAAATCATATCTTGAAGCAGATGGGTTAGTCAATAATTCAATCATTGTTTGTTCATCGTCAAAATATTCGGGATATATTTGGTTTTTCAACTTGGTGTGCCAAAACAATGAGTCACCTAAACGGAAATGTCGTTGCATGAACTTTTCTTTGAAATCTTTATCTTTAAAAACATGCATCAAATCCGTCTCTGATAATGGACGAAGAGTGGTGGTAGCCATACTACTATCATTTTTCAATAATTCCGTTCTGATATGGTTCAATGCTTCGGGCATTTCACCAATGTCAAACACTGCATTAAAAAAATTAATAGGGAACCCCTTTGTATATTGATTTTTGATTCCATAATTCAAATAAAATAGGGGATGTTCACTCCCTGGAAGCGTTGACAATGTTTGTGTTAATGTGTCTTTGAACCATTTTTTCAATGCTTCATCTTGAAACAGTCTTTCAATTTCTTCCGCCGACACTGGTTTGTCTCGTGGATTCATACATTGCACTGTATTCGGATGAAACTGAGTTTTATCCTGGGGATTGCTTTTGCTTTGTATTATATACAAATTGCCATCTTTATTGTAATGGCTAAACATGTTGCGTTTTTCTGCAGCAGTGCACCATCTTGTTTCTCTTCCGTAAAACTTTGAACCGGCTTCCGTTGTTGGGTGATAAACTATGTAATTTGGGGTTTCCAACACCACTTCAACATCATCTTCGCCTTCTTCTTTTAGTTTCTTCTGAAGAGCTGACGTCTTTGACCGTTTCAAATTCTTTTCTATTATTTGTTGCAATTCACCTTGTTTGGCATGAATGAACTCCTCTAATGCAGATAGTGATGGAAAATCTTTCAGTATCAATTGTTTCCCATCATTCTCTCTATTTTGTTTCAACACCTTGAACTTATTTGCATTGTCAATCAACCTTCCAATGTTTTCCATGCTATTCGGCACACCCATGTTCCCGGTCAAATAAAGCTGCATGACAAAATCAATCAATTCCTTGTTGTCCGTCATGCCAATGATTTCATCAATCATTGGTTTGAATTTAGTTTCAACCTGATTCTCATCATACGTTTCAACGTCTTCCACCGGAGGAAACACAACCCCCTGCCTGCTTTTTAAAAATGCATCATGCACAATGTTGGGATACTGTTTTTTTATGTTTTTGTGAAAATATATCTTCGCGGTTTCAACTCCTCCGCCGAACCGTTGGCGTTTTCTTGTGTGTCTTGCATGTCTTGCACGACATGTCTTTGACTTACAGCGACGACTTTTTTTTACCATTGTTTATGTATGATATGTATGACATGTGATGATATTATTATTTTCATGAATTTCTCTCTAATCTGAATTTCAAGAACCCTAAAATTATTGTATATGTATAGTGCATAACCATGTTTTCAAAACGAAGTGGAAGCAAAGGCAACCGCCACTTTAGGCGGCGTTCAGCCCGACACCGAAGACGCACGCATAAGCGGAAAGGCGGGATGATGTCGGCCGCATCTGCATCTAAGCAATCTGCATCTGCATCTAAGCAATCTGCATCTGCATCTGCATCTAATCCTGAAAAGAGAATTGCGGTGTGGGGTCCCTGGAAGAGTAGGACCAACCACAAAGACTATTTATCAGGGAAACATTTCGAAATTGCTACTGACAAAACCATAGCTGACTTAAAAATTGCCATTTCAGAATACATTCGTAAAAAATATCATGAACCCAGGTATGAACTTCCAGATTCGACAAAAATCATGTCACGTGCAACAAAAATCAAATACTGGGTGGCTGACGACACACACATTCGCAATGTGCCTGATGAACTTGAGATAGAGTTGCCAATGTGAACTGAATAAATAAACATTGCATGTTCCGTTGCCAAGTTTCATCTCTTTTGATTTTGTAAAGTGAGAGAAAATGCAAATAATAATGAATAATAATGAATAAATCATGAAAACACATCATTCAAATCTGGATGCATTTGGCGGCCTTGGTCATGATGACCTTGCCCGGAGTTTCAGTGCGTTGCACGTGTTTCATTGGCAAGTAATTGACGCCCACGCTGCGCAGTCCGCGAATGTTTACTGCCGCGCGATGTTTAACCAGCATGGCGGCACGTCGGATCACTTCGGCATCAATTACGCCCGCATTTGCCGTGTTCACAACGACGGCGTGCGGGCTGGGGAAGTCCTTCAAATGGAACCACATGGCGTGCTGCGGTGCGCCCTTGACGAGCGCGTCATTCTCGGCCTGGTTTGCGCCTACGCGAATGGCATAGTCGCCGTTGAAAATCTCGGAGTACATGGAATGCATGACAATCACATGATGCATCATATTTTAAATCAATTTTTATAAATTTAACATTGATTTAAAAATTGAACATTGAATTGGGCCAAATCACATGATGCAAGAATCCGCAATCCGCAATCAGCAAACCACAATCAACAATGAATTTCATCAGAAGAGTTCTCAATTTGCCCAAGAACAAATCGACACCCAAACTAGGAAGGTGGCAACTGCACTACGACCCCAAAACCGTGAATTCAAAAATAGACCAAGCGAATGAAGACCATTGCGGATGCTGCGGAGACCCACAACAACCGCAAATGAAACAGATGAAGGACAAACAACTCATGCAACAGAAACAAAAATGGCAAGAGAAGAAACACCAGGCGCTCATGAAAACACATTCCGAGTCTGAAAACTATTACATTCCGTATGTCATGTAATGTAATCGCGGGTTTCGTGCGTCATATTTTTTTTATCATGTCAATGTATAAAATGAACGAAACCATTTTACGTACCCAAAATTATTACACGGGCATAGACCCACAACATTATTACAGGTCATCCAGCGGAGTTGCATTGGAAGGGGAAGCAACTCGTGCAAAGGATTTCAAAGACGTTTATCTTTCGGATTTGTTGAATAATCCCAAATGCGGTGTTTCATTTACTGTGTACCGTGACGCGGATGATAAAACCGCTCTGGTGAAAACATCTTCGAATGATGTTAAAGGCGGAATAATTAGGTCCTATAATCCGGAAACCAACCTGCTTGCGATTGACTGCGTCAAAAAACGTCCAAGCCGGTTGAGCACGCTGTTTAGACGCACCAACAAAATAAGGTACGTTGAACCCCATGCAATAAAAGTGTCTTCAATTGGACGTTTTTGCTTGTTGCGACGTGTTTCCCGAAGCGCGTCCAGTCCCAAGTCCAGACCCAGTCCCAAGTCCAGACCCAGTCCCAGAAGCGCGTCTAGTCCCAGACCCAGTTCCAGTCCCAAGGCCATGTTCCGAGGTGGCAAGAGAACTAGAAGCACGCGAAAAATGCGCAAGAATCATGGCTGGTAAAACAGGTCGTCGAACATTTTCTTGTATTTTTGTTGCAGGGTCGCATTGGTGGGCAGGTAGCGGTCCACGCGCTCGCGGTTGATGCGCAGGTATTCGCGGGCGACCGAGTCGTGCTTCATGATGGCACCAAGGAGCACCTCGGCGCCCTGTTCCAGATTATAGCCCTCATAGTAGTAGCCGAGGTCGGCGCACAGGTGCGCGTTGTGCACGAAGGGGTATCCGAGCCACGCCATTTCCAGGTAGATGTAGTTGAGCGGGTTGCCCCACTGGTGAAACACGGCGATGTCGGCATGCGTCTTCATGAATTCAAACGTGATGAAGCGCTTTTCGAAAAACACGCGCTTGTCCAAAAACAGGTCGGTGTATCGCACCGTGTTCTCGATTTTTTTGGCGTTTAGGGTGTCGCCGATTTTGTCTCGAAACGCGTTGGTGATGTAAATGCGGTCCACGAGTTGCGGGGACAGCTGGTAGGCGCGCTCGCACAGCACGAACGACGGCAGGAACCACTTCATGATGCTGATGTTGGGGTCGAAGGTTGCCAGCCGTTTGCATTTATTCAAATCCTTTTTTGCATTGATGTAAATGAAGTCGTTCAGCGTGGCGCCCTCCTTTTCGGCGATGGTTTCAATGCCCTTGGGCGACCAGATGAACGGCGCTTCAATGATTTTGGCGCAGCGGGACAGCGTGCGTTTGTAGCACTCGTTCAGCTCCATCATTTGCGGGATGAGCCACACCTCGTCAAACAGCGACTTGCGCGGGTTGGTTTTATCCTGCTCGAAGGAGCCCGATTCGCCGTGGCCGTAAATGATGGCTTCTGAATTGATGAGGTATTCATTGCCGCAAACGTAGGACACTAGTTTTACACCCATGTAGTGCAGTTGCTGCAACACGAGGTGAGAGATTTGGACGCCGAACGTGACAACCGCGCGAAACCCAACGGTGTAAATTTGAGAAAAGCTTATAACATTTTCGTAATGCGAACTGTTCCAGCCGTCGGGTGGGCTCTTTTTGAATTTCAGGTAGTCCGAGTTGGTGACAATGAGGTACGGCGTGTATCCGATGTGCTTCAGGACGTCGTAGAAATACAGCGTGTTTTGGTGGATGCCGTTGTTGAACATGTGGGACGGCACCGCCGCGCTGATGCCGATTTTAATGTCCTTCAGGGCAATTGTCTCACGGTTATGGGGGGGCATGGGGACCCGAACAATTTTGTCCGTGAAATAGTGATAAAATAAGGGGAACACTGGTGCGTCGCCGTCCTTGTCCTTGTCCTTGCTGCTGTTGCTCTCCTTGTCATAAATGGTGGCACGGGATTCATTGGGGGGGATGATTTCGCTGAGCAGTTTGACACTGACATTCGTATCAGAATTGGTATCAATGATTTCCTTGCAGGCGGCGTGCATGATTGAGCCGGTTTTGATTTTCGAAATATCGAACTTGGTGTTTTCGATGCAGCAGTTGCGAAAATCCGCGACAAAGCTGCACATGTGCTGGATGACCTTGCGAAGCACGGGATGCCCTGGAGTGGAGGCCATGAAGCCGGTGAAAATGACGGGGCTCAAACACGATTCAATTGCAATGAGATGGTGCTTCTTTGCGGGTGCCTGCTCCACAATTTCCGAGAGGGTGTGGTCCTCGTGCACAATTACACCGGTGTCCATGTATGCGCCACCGTTCTTATACAAATAATAGTAGATGAACACTTCATGCAGTTGGAGAAGGTCGGCCAGTTTTAGGTTTGCGATTCCTGAGGTGCTTCCACATGTGCTTCCACCACCGGTGCCACTGATGCTGCTGACTGGGGTGCTTTCGCTTCCGCTTCCGTTTTTGTTGGTCGCGGCAATTTCATGCGCTTCGCAGATTGCTTCGTGCAGCGGTTTGCAATCGGGGTCGTCCTCTTGCAGCGCCGTAAAATACGCAATGATGTCTTCGTGTGTGAAAAAACGGTGGTCCCATCCTGGCGAGCGCTCCTTTAGCACGCACGCAACGTGTTGGGGCAAAATGCACTCATTGGTTTGAACCAACAGTTTGGGAATCATGAGGTCGAGAGAAATTCTGGATATCCGATGAATAATACATCAACCCACATTTTTAAATGCATATTTAATCTAATAATTTATGAACATAATCTAACGACGCGCAAAAAAATATGGTCTCCACCAAAACCGCATTTTCCAGCAATGCAGGCAGCACGACCGGCCCGCTGAGCGTGTTTTCGGGGCAGATGGACGGTTTAGCGCGATTGGTGCGGAGTCAGCCGTTTCGTGAGCTGAACGATTTCATGAATCAGCTGGGTCTCGGTAATTTTCAAAACCTGATTGACAACTTCGATTTGGAGACATTCAACACGCTGGCCGTGAAATTGTATGCCTTGAAAACCAACACACACCCGCTCTATGTGCGCCTGTTGAACTACCTGAATTATTGCTTGACCACGCTGCTCATTGTGGAGGTGAACGTCGGCAAAGAGTTGGTGGTGCTGCAACGCGAGATTGCGAAACTCAAAGCCGAAAATTCGATATTACATAATGTGCAGTTATTAAAGGAGTATTTAGAAACGCTGACCAAGAAAACGTTCACCATTTTCAACGAACAGAAGGTGACCACCTCCAAGATTAAGTTGCGTCCCGAATATGACATATACATCAAGCGCTACGGGTTTCCGAAGAACGGAGCCTTCAATGCCGAACAGCTGGCCGAAATCATCAACGAGTTGAAATTGAAGATGCAGCCGGAGGTGTGCGCGGTGCCAACCCCGCATCACTGAACCCAGCAAACAATGCAATACAGTAATATTCAGGTTATTTAATGTTAATATAAATGTAGCGTATTTATATTACACACAGCCACGGCCACACAAGCATGACAACGTCCATTGATTTTGATGTTGGGAATTACACCGTGTATGAAATTCTGGACATGTTCAAATTGGATAGCGCCAGCTGCACAGCGAGGGAAGCGGATACCTGCGCGGCCAGCCTGATGACGGCGCTGGCGGATTATCCCGATGCCCCCAGATTCATTCATCAATGCAGAGAGAAAATAGGACAATTTATTCAGGGACGGATTAAACCCTACAATAAAACCATTATCTCTCAAAACAACAACTACAATTCGAATGAACCGTTCACATCCGCAAACAACACGCTGAACATCAACTATTCCACGCCGCCTTCCAATTCGGACGTTTTTAACCGCGAGTCGGAGGTGTACGAGGGCGGTTATGCCAAGCGCAACATTGCGCCCGTCATCAATGCATACAATTACAAACTTCCGACGGGAACAATCAACCCGATCGAGCGCCGAGTGATTAAGCGATTACTGTCCATGGACACGCTGTTTCGAGTGAACTACAACGCATCCAGCTCGACCAACGCCTCGTGGGTGCTGCCGTATCCCGTGGAGAACGTGGTGTCCATGAAAATCGCGTCGATTCAAATTCCGAACATGTGGTACGCCTTTTCAGAGTCCGCCAAAAGCAACCGAATGACTGTCATGATTACGGGACTGAATGTGGCCCCCTACGACCCCGCCGAAGTCTACACAAATGAAATCGTGATTCCGGACGGCAACTACATGAGCGACGAATTCATGGAGTGCATGAACAACCTGTTTAAAAACACCGAAAACGGCATGGAATTTTTCCAGTTGTCAATCAACCCTTACACCAGCAAAACCATGCTGCATGTCATACACACGACGCTGACGTGTGAAAACAGCCCGGACTTGGCATACGTGGTGATATTTGACGACGTGAACAAATACAACAAATATTTGAACAACGGGTGCATTTACGACGAATGCGACATCCAGCGAATTAAGGATGAGCACGAAAAGGAGTATTACAACGCGAACATCAAATCCATCAGTAAGACCGCGGGGTGGATGATGGGATTCAAGCAGCTCATATATCGTCGCACATGGGAAAATGAGCGAACGGACTTAATCAGCCAGGTGCCGGTTTTAACGTATCACGCATATTTAGAGAGTGAATCATCGTATGGCAGTTCCATTTGGAATTATCTGTATGTGGATGTAGATGATTACAATAAGAATTTCATCACCAACAGCATCATTGCGCAGACGGGTGATTCGTATTTAGGATTCAACATTCTGGGTAGAATAACTGTCAGCAGCGGGCAGCTGACGATTATAAACGACAATGCAGGCGACATGATATTCAAGATGCGCGAGTATCTGGGACCGGTGCGCCTGGAGAAGTTGACCATTCGGCTGCTGGACAAATTCGGCAACGTCATTCATCTGAACGGCAATGATTATTCCATTGCACTGGAACTGCAGGTGCTGTACAATTGATGGAGGGCAACAAACATGCATGCATGAACATATTAAACCCCAATTAAATATTTTTATGTATTTTTATATATTTTTATGGTATAAGGCAAACCCCGCATAAATACATACACATGTCTGCATTTGATGACAATTTTGCCTATGCCCTTGTGTCCAGCAATAATCGGACTTTGAAAATAACGGGCGTGAACCCCGTAAAATACAATGCATTAAACACGAACTGGGGGGCGATGCCAGCCATTCCGGCCTTGTATGCTGGACCAACCATGACATACAATGGATACGGAAGTCCCGAAAATGCATATTACGTGGTTGAGATTGCCGATGGCGCATTCAACGGGCGAACTGAATTTGCTCAAGGCACGCTGTCATTACCAAGCACAATTCAACGAATCGGCGACTACGCATTCAATGGTGTCAAGTTTATTGGACGGCTGACGATACCATCCAGCGTGGCATTCATCGGAACGCAGGCATTTTCCAACACGCTCATTGACGAGCTGATAGTGGAAAATGAAACCAACACCGACTTCTTGTCGGGAGTGTTGGATGCAACTCGGGTCGCGAGCAAGGAAACTGTGGCTCGTGTTGCGACCGACACCATCTTGAATTCGGTCAAGGTCCCCAAGGCGAACCCTGAATTGACTGGCGTCACCACCATTCCAACTGCCGTGATTTCGGCCGCAGTCATAACGAATGCCACCATCAAAACCGCCAACATCGCCACCGAAACGGCCAACACTGCAGTCATTGATTATTACGAAGCCAACGTTTCCGACGCCATGAAAAACTCGCGCTTCACGGTCAGTTCCGTTGACGGAAATTTACTGTCGGCGAACGGAGTGAATGAAAACGCGGCGGCAATTGAAATTGTGTTGTCCAGCGGCGTGTATCGCGACGGCACTGCATTGGTCAGCGAAATTTATTCGAAGTTGAATTCCAAGGGGATTGCATGGGTCGGTGGCTCCACCATTGCATGGGGTGGAACGTCGTTTGACCCGAACACGAACACTTTGAAACTCGGATACTCCACGGATGCGCCTCTTTCAATTACCTCAGTCAATCCCAGTCCTGCCCTGGTGATTCGCACCAAATTTTCGAAGACTGGGGTGGAATACGACAGCTCTCGGTTGCTGGGTGCCAGTGGAGCCACCGTCGTTTCCTATGAAGACGGCGCATTTGTGCTGGCATACGGAAATCGGAACGGCATCAGCTTTCCGCTGTCGGTGAATTTAAATACGCCAACGATTTCGGTCAGCGGGACAGCCACGTTTGATGGGGCTGTCAGCGTGTCTGGCCAGTGGAATTATTTGACGCAGAAACCCAAATACAATGCGCAGGTGTTAGCCACAGAGTCATACGTGGATTCGAGGATGAAAACAATCAAAGGCGAAAGTTTGACATCCACGGTGAACACGTTGGCGGCGATTGCAAGCGCCATCAATGAAGACCCCGCGTTTGCGGTGCATGCGATGCAGTCTCAATCCACCATATTAAATTCCATCACGAGCATAGCATCCGTGCGAAGCACCGCCGTTTCGTCGCTTTCAACGGCGCTGTCCATGACGACGTCGACCCTGCAGTCCATTGACATTTCGATATCGGGTGGGATTTCCAACATAATTCCGGTTCGCAGCAGCCAGATGGATTCGGTTTCCACGTCGTTGAACACCACTGTTTCGTCGCTGCAATCGGTCGACCTGTCCATTAGCAGCGCACTGTCGGGACGGATTTCAGAGCGAGTTTCGGCGATGAATTCACTCAGCGCCGCGGGTTCCACTTCGGCGTCCTTGCTGCAAAATGCGGACAACTCCATTTCAACCGGCATCGCCAATGACAGCACGACGCGCAGTCATAGCATTTCGTCCATTTCAACCTCACTTGTGAATGTGGTTTATTCGCTGCAAACGGTTGACGCGACGTTGTCCAATGCCATTACAACTGCTTCCACGGTGCGCAGCACTGACGTGTCGTACTTGTCATCGATCCTGTCCGGCACCGTTCCGGTGCTTCAAACGGTCGATGGCGCATTTTCCGGTGCTCTTACACAGCAGACCGCGAATCGGGTTGCATCAGTGACGTCATTGTCCGGCGCAGTGAGCGCGCAGATTTCGACCACGCAGTCCATGAATGCCGTGATTTTGCCGAAGATTTCGAGCGGTGGATTGAGTCAGGACGACACGACGAGCACGGTGTTCAACCTGCTGGGCATAAATGTAGGCGACTCCCTGACATTTGTGAAAACGGGAGGCACATTTGCAACCAATGATAAAATAACCATTATGTATTCTGCCACGGATTATTTGAAGGGGACCGTGACTGGGGTGAGCGGCTCAAACGTGACATTCACGGTCGCATCCAAGGCGACGTCGGCAGTAGAATCCACGATTTACACCACAACTGGACCATTCGGTGGGTACGGGTCATTTTCTAGTTATACTGCACCTCTTAGCGTTCCACTGTTCGATAGCGCTGGCAACAATTATGTGATAACCAACATGAGTGGTGTGGTGTATTCACCCAACGGGCCTGGCACATATGTGTTGAACTTGTTGAACGGGTCAAACGCAGTTTTGGGAAGTTCTAATTCGAATCCCTATGACAGCAATGCGACGAGCAAATTGTCTAATTTTAAAACCGCTTTTGTTCCGAATAATCAGACTCTCCAACTACAGTTCATTTTAACCGGCCCAATCGGAAATTTATATGTGAGTTTCACCAATTTGGGGGCAGCATACACCACAATGAAGGGCTACGCCGTCCCTTATAGCAGCGGCAGCGTGCGGATTGACCGCAACGGCGCACTGCAGAGCACGCGCATTTCGGCGATAGACGGTCTATCAAGCACCATTTTGAACACCGTAGGGTCATTGCAGGCCAAGCTGACCACGAATCAAACCGATTTTAACTTGAATTCAACGGCGCGCATCGCGTCCTTGAATTCGATTGTGTCGACCACGACGCAGTCCCTGGTTTCGGTGCAGTCTGTGGTTTCCACGCTGGCATCGACGCTTGCGAGTGCAACGACTGTTCGTAGCACCAGCGTGTCGTCGCTGTCCACCATGTTTTCAACCAACGTGTCATCCCTTTCATCTGCGATTGCAGCGCATTCAACGGCATTGAGCACCCAGATTTCAAATCGGTCCACTCAAGTGCTGAACGCAATCAACACGCTGGTGGGCGGGGCGCCTTCTAGTTTGGACACGCTGTTTGAAATCGCGACGGCGTTGGACGGCGGTCCTCAGTTGTATTCCATGATTTCAAACACGGAAACGACACTCACCGCCGAAACAACGGCGCGCGCGAACGACGTGGGGTCCGTGGCTGGTTCGCTGGCCACCGCAGTTGTCACGTTGCAATCGGTCGATGCGGTGCTGTCGTCCGGCATTTCTACGGCGATATCGGCCCGCTTGAGCGGCGTGTCTTCCGCATCCACTGTGCTTTCCACCGCAGTGTCCACGCTGCAGTCGGTTGATACGGTGCTGTCGACCGGCATTTCCACGGCGACATCGGCCCGCTTGAGTGGTGTGGCGTCCGTGTCTGGTTCGCTGTTGACCGCAGTGTCCACGCTGCAGTCGGGCAATAGCGTCTTGTCGACCGACATTTCCACGGCGACATCGGCCCGCTTGAGCGGTGTGGCATCCGTGTCTAGTGCGCTGTTGACCGCAGTGTCGACGCTGCAGTCAGTTGATACGGTGCTGTCGGGCGGCATTTCCACGGCGACATCGGACCGCTTGAGCGGCGTGGCTTCCGTGTCTGGTTCGCTGTCCGCCACAGTGTCCAGCCATCAGTCCGTCATGACACTGCTTTCCACCTCATTTGCAACATTGAACGCCGGCATCAATCTGTCGTTGCTGGCAAACACGACGGCAGTGGATTCCGCCATCAACGGGATAGTTGGGGCGAATGCCATTTCTGCGATGGACACGCTGAATGAAATTGCGGTTGCGATGAACAACAATGCAGGCATTGGATCCGCGCTGGACTCCATGGTGTCTGCCAAAGGCGCCATTTCGGTTGTGTCGTCGCTCATCGACAATGCAGCGACCAAACTCGCGCAAGCCAGTTACACGACATTGTCCGCGACGGTTTCGGACAAGGCCAACACGACATTGGCCACGCAGCTGCAATCGTCCGTGTCTTCGTTGACAATCGTATACAGTACCATTTCAAGCGAGGCGCACTCGCTGCAATCCAACATGACGGTGAACACCCAACTCACCACGCAGTTGGGCGACACCATTCGCCAGCTCGACACATTGTACGCGTATTATGGGTTAGTGAATGCAGATGGCACCATTAAATACAAGGTGAACACGTTGTCAGACCCCACGATGCAGTCTTCATCGCTGGTGTTTACAATTGATGGAAACCATCAAATCACCGCGATTAGACAGGTGGCGGCCGTGCAATTCGATTCCGCGCAGGTCATTGTGAAATACACCAGCCGGGGCATTGAATACACCCTGAACCCCATTGCTCTAACCAATCGCGTTTACACGTTCAGCATTGATTCCAGCAGCATCGCCGATTACACTGCCAATGCCACCGCAATTGTGGTATCCGGGGTTGAAACCGCGCTGCGCCTGGCGCCGGTCAATGCATTGACCATACCTAAGCTGGCACTTTCCAGCTACACGTATGCCGCGCCCACCGTGCAAAGTCCGTATGCAGCAACCACATGGAATGAGGCGACGGGCAAAATATCGCAGGTGTTGCGCTTCAACTTTGAATTGGGTGTGCAGAAGCTGCAAATTGATGGAACCACATACGATGTTGCCGGAACGACGGAGAAGGTGGTCACACTGGAGTATTATCCTGGGGCGAGCGGAACGTTCAGTGTGCGCGCGCTCAATTCTGCGAGCAAATTGGAGAGCCCGTCACTGACGCTATCCAATGTGTACAACGACTACCCGCAATACGCCGCACCAGTCCTGGTGGGAGGAACGAAGACGATTACCTTGTCGGGAACCACTTGCACTTACAGCGCAACCTTCAGTTCGGATGCGAACGTGGTTGAAGTGCACGCATACAATTCCGGCACTTCCACCTATTCCAAAGTGCAAGACTTGACGCCAGCGACGGCCAATCAGTTTTCAGTCAGCATGACATATGATGTTAGCCGCATTGGCCAACCGCTGTTCAAGCTGAAAGCGGCGACCAGCGCCAGCAAACGCGCGAGCGATTTTTCAACGGTGGGCAATTGCGAACCATTTGCATTCCCCCCTGCGGTGATTTCAGGAAATCTGTCGTACACCAATTTGAACACGGACCCCAAGTCGTTCTCGGTCAGCGCCACTTACACGGTTCATCCCCTGGCAACCGATGTGCAGGTAATCAATTCGGGAACAGGCGGAACATTGGTGTCCCCAAATCCAACGGTCAGCAATGGCAGCATATCAATAACATTCAACTTCACCGAAGCGCAAGCGATGGCAGGCATGTCGTTTTACGTGAGAACGAACACGAATTCAGTTGGATTGCAAAGTGTGTCAGATGCACAGGTGCTTACAAGCCAGTATGATGTGCCCGTCCTTGTCGCTGGAACAAAGGTTCTGTCGGTTTCAAAATTTTTTTCATATTCAAATGCGACAACAACATTTCCTTACACATTGAGCAATTTTCCCGTATTGGGGTCATTGTCATCATGGGACATGTCCGTGAATTTTAGGTCAACGGGTAAAGAAGGATTTTTTAGAGCCATTGTTGGTGCACACGAGTACAGTCCAGGTGCAAGAGGTTGGGGACTTTGGATAAATACCAATAATCGAATTCTATGGGCATGGCTTAACTGGGGTATCAACCCCGACATTTCGACCAGCATAATTGTCTCGACAAATGTGAATTACTACCTTAAAATAACAAAAACAACCACAACAATACAGTTTGTTTTGACTAATTTGGATGACTCAACCATGCAAAGCCAAACCATCAATCATTCCAATGCCACAATCGGCACAACCGGAACGGTTACAATTGGTGGTTGGATATATAATACCTCTGACAACTTTGTTGGAATCATTTCAAATGTAGATGTTGGTCCCTACACATACACTTACACTGCAAACTACACGTCGGCATCTACAACCGGCGTCAATGTCTATGACGCCACTGGCACAACAGTTCTTCAAACCATCACGGGAACATCGCCATTCACGGTGACTCAAACATACGATGCGACCAAGATTGGACAAACCGTATTCCGGTTGTCCTCCAATATGATCTCCACAATGAGGGAAAGCGCATTGATAACCGTTTCTGGCGAAGACATTCCGGTCCACCCTACTCTACTCGTGTCAGGAGGCATAACCTATGGAACCAGCGGTTCCGACCACACTGCACAGCTGGATTACACCGCACATCATCGTGTGGACAATCTGACTGTTTTGAAATCCGATTTAACCCCACTGCCCGCGGCTGCAAGCTTTACCCAATCGATTCTAAGCACGGTTGGCACAACCAGAACATTCCGGATCATGGTTACATATTCGAATGCGGTTGCACCGCTGACCATTGTGGTGATTGGGTTGACAAACACGTACGGGAAACAGAGTGCGGCATCCGCATCTCAGAGTCTGTTGGTTCCATATGCTGCGCCCACCATTTCAAAGACAATCACGCTGTCGGGCAATACATACACTCACACTGCCACATACACATCCGTATCCACTGCAGGCGTCAATGTGTACAACGCTGTAAAAATATGGAATTTAACCCGCACGTCAAACATGTTGGGAAGTTTCAATTTTATACCAACTGACAATCCATCCAATGTAGCGTTTCATATAGATTTTCGTTCGGACCGCGTTGTTTTTGGTTATTACAACGGTTCTTGGCCAGTCCTAAACACAGTGTATGATTTCCATAATCTCTCCCTTCCGACCGCATTCACAGTGTCTTTCAATCCAGCGTCCGGGTTTACACTCACCTACGGCCCATCCAACACAGTGGTGACATTCCCGAATTATTTAAACATCGCAACCTTGGTTGGTGTGTCTGACACAGTCAAATCCAATTGGTATGAGGGCCCTCACTTCGTTATTGGAACTGCTGTTTTGATGCCAATGGGGACATCCCTCAATCCTCAAAGTGGGTCATCTCCATTTACGATAACTTCTAAGTATGATGTGAGCCAGATTGGACAAACGTTGTCAAAAGTGTCTTCCAAGGGGAATTCCACAAACAGAGAAAGTGAGTTGGTCTCTGTTCTGTGCGAAGACCTTCAATTTACTTATGCGGTGCCCACCATTTCAAAAACAATTTCATTGATTGGAAACACATACACTTACAATGTTACATGCACTTCCGTGTCTCCTGCAGGCGTGAATGTGTACAACAATGCAAAAACATGGAATATGACACGCACTTCATCATCCATTGGCGGGTTTAACTTCTTGCTTACATCAAATGCAAATAAGATATCATTGCACGTGGATTTTAGGACAGATGCGGTAGTTTTAGCTAGCAACAATGGTACTAGTTGGATAGGAAATACGGTAATATCGGATTTTCATACTTTGCCAACCCCCACTGCATTTACTGTCTCGTTTGACACGATTCAATGGACGGTCACATATGGCACCACAAATAAGAAAGTGTATTTTCCAAATACGCTGGGGGTAACAACCTTGGCTGACATATCAGATGCTCCCATTATCTACGGTGGCATTGGAACTGCTGTTTTGACGCCAATAGGCATATCCCTCAATCCTCAAAGTGGGCTATCTCCATTTACGTTCACTCCTCAGACGTATGATGTGAGCCAGATTGGACAAACGTTGTTGAAAGTGTCTTCCAAGGGGGATTCCTCCACCAAGGAAAGTGCGTTGATATCTGTTCTGTGCGAAGATATTCCAACCCACAATGCTCCAGCCATCGGCGGCATAACCTATGGGACCAGCGGTTCCGACAACACCGCGCAAATGAATTGCACCGTTGGTTATTTGGTAGACACGTTGAAAGTGTTGAAACCCGATGGTTCTGCATTACCAACTGGCGCAAGCTTTATCCAATCGATTATTAGCACTACTGGCGCATCCAGAGTCATGTCGGTCATTGTCACATTTACCCATTCGGTTGCACCATTGTCGGTGGCAGTTTTTGCCGAAGCAAATGCATACGGAAAACAGAGTGCAGCATCCGCAACTCAGCCCCTGCTGGGTGCCTTAGTGGCATCATATAGTTTTGATAGCAATGGTACTGATTCATGTGGTAATAATAATCTTACAAATGTCAGTGCAGTAACATTTAATGCATCGGATTTTAAACGTGGTTCTGGTGCAGCATCATTTAATGGAAATAATTATTTTCAAATTGCCAATGATGGTAGGTTTTCTCCAGATAATTTTACTCTTGCATTCTGGATTAAACCAGTGGCTGGTTCAGTTTATCAAGCAATTGCATCGTGCCGTAACAGCCCTGGTCCAAATCTTGCAGGATGGATAATTTATTTAAATTCAAATAATTTGGAATTTTGGACAGGCAATGCTTCATCGTGGAGTGGAAATGATGTAAATTTATTGTCAGGTTTTGGAAATGTAAATACTTGGGTTCATCTTTGTTTCACTTTGAATAAATCAACTGGTTCTCTTCAAGTTTATGTTAACGGAACTTTATACACTACTGTTTCTAGAACATATGTTAACAATGCAACAACCAATTTACGCATTGGTGCTGGTGCAAATGAACAAGGTGCATCATTTAATGTAGCAAATGGAACGCTTATCGACGATTTCAGGTTTTATAATAAAGTATTATCTGCTGCAGAAATAGCCAGTCTGTGCGGTGAAGAATTTCCGGTCCACACCACTCCTATGATATCAGGCGTCATAACATATGGAACCAGCGGTTCCGACAACACTGCGCAAATAAAACACACCGTTAGTTCTTTGGTGGACACGGTGAAAGTGTTGAAACCCGATGGTTCTGCATTGCCAACTGGAGCAAGCTTTACCCAATCGATTCTTAGCACCACTGGCGCATCCAGAGTCATCTCGGTCATTGTCACATTTACCAATTCGGTTGCACCATTGTCGGTGGCAGTTTTTGCCGAAGCAAATGCATACGGAAAACAGAGTACAGCATCCGCAACTCAGCTCTTGCGGGGTGAATATGCGCCGCCCGTTCTGTCAAGTGGAATCACATATGGGGAAAGTGGCGGCATCAACACCGCCCAAATGAATTACACCGTTAGTTCTGACGTGACCACCGTGGATGTGGCGAAACCCGATGGGTCTGAGTTGATTGATGGTGCAATTTTCTTTGTCAACTCTGATTTTGCAACGCAACTAGCGCAACTCAACAAACCTGAAAACATTAATAAAATATTCAGGACTTCCATAACTGGGTCGTCAATAGGATCTGTATATGGAACTAACACCTACACGGCCGATTCAAACATTTCAAAGACTGCAGTGCATGCTGGTATATTAGCTGTGGGGGAAACCAAAATGGTGCATTTGAAAATAGTGGCACCCATAAACCCTTTCGTAGGTTCAACCCGGAATGGCATTACGTCCAGTACTTACAATAATGCTTATTACTATTTGAATAGCACTATGGGCCTTGAGTTCATGCCACCATACATTGCCCAAACAATTGTGAGCACAAATGCCCCATCCAGAGTCATTTCACTGACAATTTCATATGCGAATTCGATTAACACGGCAGTTTTTGCCATGGAAAATGCCTACGGTAAAAAGAGCGCGACATCCGCCATGATGCCCTTGCTGGGTCAATATGCTGCACCAGCGATTGTGGCTGGCACCAAGGAAATTAGCAGTTCAGTCCAAATGTTCCCACTTTATACAACGGGTGTCATAAATACAAACAATTCTTTTATATCGTCGAATGTGTCCATGACTGATTCGGCCAATTATCCAGTGATGCTAAGCGTGACATTTAATTTGAGTTCGTTTGCGTCGTCTGGTGGATGCATCATTGGAAAATACTTGTTGGGTGGTTCCAGCGATTATTTCATTTATTGGGATATCACGCCAGTTGGCAATGGAGTTGGAGTTGTGTTTCGGATGGCAACCGGCATTGGAACCGCAACCAGCAACACAACTATTTCAGGAAACACACTTTTAAATGGAGTTGATTACACCTTAAGCATGAAAAGAACCAATGACACTTCACTCACTTTTAAAATAGTGAATGCAAGCACCAATGCAGTGGTTTGCTCTGATCAAACTTACACATTTTCAAGCACCAGACTGAACAATTATTTGATAACCGGTTCTGGGTTGTCGATTGGTTATGCGAATTCGGTTTATGCTGAACTTTATTACTCTGTGGCGCAACTTGTGGGTTATGTCAAAAATGTCAAAATTGAAAAGAACATGCAAGTTTTAAATTACACCGCAAACTACACGTCGGCATCCACTGCAGGCATCAAGGTGTATGACTCCACCGGCACAACCCTTCTTCAAACTGTGACCACGCCGGGTTCTGGCACATTCACAGTGTCTCAATCGTACGATGCCAGCAAGGTCGGACAAATCGCATTCAAGTTGTCTTCCAATTCGGATTCTTCCAACCGCGAAAGCGCGCTTGCATCCGTCAGTGGCGAAGACATTGCAGTTCATGCAGCACCACTTCTGTCCACCGTGACTTATTCTACAACGGCAGCAAGCATAACATGCACCGTGTCAACTGGAGCCACTGAAGTGGGCATACTGAAAGAATCCGATGTGTCCAACGTCTATTCGATATCCAATCCAACCATCGGTCAAACACTTACTAATTTTCCCACTCTTGGTGCAAAGAAAACATGGACTTTCACTATCACCACCGCCCTGGGCGGCGGTTCTTTGGTAAATGCATCTAATGCAACCATGTATCCGTTTTACGTTGATTTTAGAAGTGATAGAGTTGTTTTAAGCCAATACAATGGTTCCGTATGGGGTCCTGAACAACACATAACGACTGGATTGCACAACCTACCAAGACCCACCACATTCACTGTGTCGTTTGATGCCAACACGTTTGTCATTGGCCATGCTACCAACCCGCAGATTGCAACATACACGACTAGCCAAACCATAACAAGCATAGACGGAATCAATGATGTTCCAAATTTGTATGGACTTACATACACTGGACCAGTTGTCAATCGACTTTCCACATGGGAAATGCGCATTGCATTTAATTCAACTAGTCGCAACAATGCATGGCGTGCGTTGGTCGGAAATATGCGCAATCCAATTATTGGAAGCAATGGAAGAGGTTGGGGAATGTGGATTAGTGGTGGAAACAATGTTTATTTTTCATGGAGTGCTTCCGAGTCCGTGTGGGAAACATTGCTTTCGGTGGAATTGAACACCGAATATGTTGTTGTGGTTAATCGCACACCGTCATCGATGACGATTGCACTGACCAACATGTCGACGAACGTCACGAACACCGCCGTTAACAATTCAATGTCTTCTTACATCATGTCAGCGAATGGTCCAGTGACAGTTGGCGGATGGATAAGCGATACAACCGAAAATTTTGTAGGACCAATTTCATCGGTGATTGTGTATCCAATGATTGCTTCTGCAGCAGTGTCAGGAACAACCGCAGTGGTTTCGGTGCCATTTGCAAATTTAAATTTGCCATTGAACGTTGTGGCGATTGCAAAAAGAAATTCCAAAGGTTACCAAAGTGTAGCATCGGCCACGCAAACGCTGCTGGGTCAATATGCTGCGCCCACAATAACTGCCGAAACTAAACAAATAACATCGTTTTTAATTGTTAATCCCGCAAATCGGTCTCAGGCCGATAATTTTCCGGCACTCGGTTCATTGGCATCATGGGACATGTCCATTTATTTCAAAGCAACGGGTGGAGCGAGTTCATGGAGAGGTCTGGTCGGTGCAATTTACAATGGAAGCGGAAGGAATTGGGGTGTTTGGATAAGCAGTGGCAACAACGTTCACTGGGGATGGGCAACCGACAACACTTACACAACGTTGCCCGTGGCATTGAATGTGAATTACTACCTCAAAATAACCAAAACCACGACCACCATTAAAATGGATTTGACAAATCTGGACAATTCCACTACAGCCAGCGAAACATACAACCATGCAAACCTGGTTATGGGAACAAGCGGTCCAGTAACAATTGGAGGCTGGAATCAAGACACTAATGAAATCATGATAGGAAGCATTTCGGCAGTGAGCGTTGGATTGTACAGTCTCGCTGCATCATTTGATTCACCCGCGGCTTATAGCATTTACAATGTTGCAAATCAGGTGATTACGCCAACCGACGTGGTGCTACCCAATAAATTTATTTTGAGAACGGGCACTTCAAACTGGCGCCAGTACGTTCCACTTACAATCGCGAATGAAAGCGCCGACCCTCAGGGATGGGGGCCTGATGGACAATTCAACACAAGTTATTCTGGGAACTTTATTGCCACTCAGTTTTCGTATTTTGCAACATATTGGTTAACCCGATTGAAAATTCCAGTTGGCGAGTATCTAAGCATTGAAGCTTATGCCTATGCTACATCGGTCGGGGTTTTCATATTTGGAAAACGCATAACTGACGGTGAGTTGGTGGGACGTCTCAGCAAATACAATTCGGGGCAACTATACACACTGGTGGTTCAACCGGATGCAGTAAATGCAGCGAATACCGCAAATGCAACAGATGCTGGAATAATTTCGAGAACCGCAAACGGGTTGCCGGACCAGATGGTATTGCGCTTGGGCAACACCGATTGGAAGCAGTATGTTCCTCTTACGACGGCCAGCCTGCTCAATGGAATATCATGGGGCGGTGTCAACACTGGCCAAGATGAACAATTTTACACCGATTACGGCCCCCCCAATTACATTGCACAACAGTTCAGTTATTTTGCACATTATTGGTTGAATCGCCTGCGTGTGCCCGTCGGTAAAACGATGAGTGTTCCCGCGATAGCAGCCCAAGGTGCAATAGGCATATTTTCGTTCTGGAAACACAATGCAAGCACAATCAAGGCAAGTCTGAGCACTTACAATAGTGGAGCCACTTATGACATGCCAGCGCAGACGGACGCCGCAACAGCAGGCGTGGCGGCACAGCCCAAGTATTTGCTTTCCAGCGCATACTACACGGCAATGGTTGGTCAGCCCATTTTTAAATTGCGTGTGCCAGGAACGGCATCATTGCGTGATAGCGAGTACTTGATTGTGAATGGTGAAGAAACTCCAACACATGCGGCACCCGTCATATCGGGTGAACCCGTAAAGGGAACCGGTAGTACACAAATAAATTGCACCGTCAATCATCGTGTGTCCACTCTGAATGTGTTGAATTCTGATGGTTTGGCATTGCCGACTGGAGTGAGTTTTACCCAATACACTGTTGGCATAAATGGCACGTCAAGAATTATTTCAATCACAATTACACACACCACTGCGTTATCTGTTATTATTTTCGCCAATGAAAATGAATATGGAAAGAAGAGCGCATCCATCACACAAGCATTGACGCCTTCAATTGTGCCATATTCGCTTGATTCATTGATAGTGCATAAAAATTCCGGTTCAGCAATAATGCCATCGCCAACTGGAACCGGAGTAGTTAGAACATACAATTCAACGTGGGCAAACGATGTTAATTTGACTGACACTAGTAGTCCTAATACATCTGGCAATAATCATCATGGCGTATCAATTGAAATGTCGCTCAATGGAGAATGGGTTGTGGTTGGTTCACCTCACTATGATAACAATGTTATCAGCGGTTCAAATTATGGACGTTCAGTGGTTTATAGAAGAAACAATATCAACACTGAGAATTGGGTTTTAGCGTTCGGTTACACTGGAACATATGCAAACGCTGCGCATGGGACTGCAGTTTCCATTGCCGGGGATGGAAGTGTGTATGCTGCATCTGAACCTAATTATAATTCCAATCAGGGAATGATTCGTGTATTTGTGGCAGCTAGTGGTCCGGGATACAATGATTTTTACAACATTCGCAATATAAACCAATACACAGCATTGAAATATGACCCATTCGGTGTAGGCTTTGACCCTGGTCAAACCGCGGAAGCCGGTTATGGATTGTCATTTTCTGGAACTGGAAGACATTTGGCCATCACATCAAATAGACCCGGACACTACAGTGCCGGCAATGTGTGTGGAGTCATATCAACATATCGCATCGATCAGACTGAGACCGTATGGTGTTTTGATCCTGACCCGAATGTATTGACCAATAATTATAGAAATGTGTATCCTCATTCAGCCAATGACATTGTGGGTGCGGACAGTAGCACACGTTTGGGGGCATATGTGAAACTTTCAACAGATGGAACAAAATTAATAGCAACAACCGAAACCCCTTTGTCAGTGAGAGTTTATACAAGAACTTTTTTCGAATCAACGCCAGCTACTTTTTCTGCGAACGAAAGAAATAATTGGAGCCTAGTTTTTTCTAAAGAAGAACCTAACATGTTGTCAACCACATCCGTCACAATGTCTCAAGATGGAAACCGATTTGCCATTACTACCAAATATATATCTGCCTCCGTGCCAAGCATGTTGAAAGTATACAATATGACAGATAGCACAAATGCAATTCGCACATTCGACTTCACAGGTTTTAATTCTGCATTTAAGATGGGATTTGTTGTTTCATTTTCGGCCGATGGAAATGTTATATCCGTAGCCGAAGATGCAAGAACTGATGGCATTGCAAAAATTTTTGTATGGGATGTCAATACCGGAAATGCAATTGGGAATGTAATTGAAGCGCCCAAGAACAACAGCGGATGGAATTGCAGATTGTCTATGTCAGTTGATGGAACAAGATTTGTAATGTCAGACCCACTAAATGGTGATGGAATTGTTAGAATATACCGAATCCCTCGCGTAGCATACATTAGTTACATTACTCTCGGGTCAGGTCATGCGACCCCCCAAAATGGCACTGCATTCATCAGATGGAATCCGTCAAATTATAGTACTCAGGACCATGCCATGCAGGCCACCGCAAATGGCATGTCTACTTCAAGCACAACGGCAATTGGAACATTGAGTATAAAGACATAAAGAATGGTTATGCCATCTCGACCCAGAAAACAATTTAAGGATTACAACAATCATAACAAATGACAAATAACAAATATACAAATATTTTTGTATATTTTTGTATAAATAAATGATATAAGGCAGACTAATATAAACCAAAAATTCAACAGTTCATTAAACCAACATAATGAGTATAACTGATGCCAACTTCGTTTATTCCGTGGTGTCTGACCCCGACAAAACGATTGCAATAACCGGTCTCAATTCCAACTACTCAACTTCTAACACATACTGGGGCGTGTTTCCCGCCATTCCATCAGTGTATGCCGGTTCCAACAACAATTACAACGGCAACGGAAACGTGGCCAATGCCTACAAAGTTGTGGAAATCAGAGACAATGCATTTGATTCCAAAACGGCATTCTTAGAGACCACACTGACCCCCACTTTTCTGCCTTCCAATTTGAAACGCATCGGCGAACGCGCATTTTCCAGCGTGAAGTTGAAAGGCACCCTGACGATTCCTGCAACCATTGAAGCGGTGGGGTATAGAGCATTTTACAACTGCACGTTGATAACTGAAGTGATCATGGGGAGCTCCACGAATTCGGACATTATTACGCATCTCGCCAATTTGACTGCCGCCATTGACCAAGAAATCACCGACCGCAAAGCAGCATACGACCAATTGAATCTGCTGAAGGCCCCCATAGACAATGCCACCTTTACAGGAAATGCCACTATTTCCAATGCAAGCATTGGGGTTGCCACAATAACCAGCGCATCCATTGCGACTGCAAATATCGCGTCGGCCAACATCACGAGCGCATCCATGACCACGCTCAATGTGGTTGGAAATGCGGCATTCGGGGGTGCTGCTTCAACCACCGGCCAGTGGAATTTCACGGTTCAGCCCAAGTATGAAACCAATGTCATTGCAACTGAATCCTATGTGAATGCTAAAATTTCCAACATTGCGGGAGGCAGTTTGTCCGCCGCACTGGACACGCTGTCTGAACTGGCCAGCGCAATTGGCAACGACCCCAGTTTTGCAACCAACATCATAAACGCTCACATATCTCTTTCGAAAACGCTGTCCACAGAAGTGGTGTCTCGCAGCACCGCTGTATCAACCCTTTCTAGCTTATTAAGCAATTCGGTGTCTTCCCTGTCCGTTGTGGATTCCACGCTCAGCACGACGCTAAGCACCGAAATCAGCACGCGCAGCACATCCGCGTCGTCGATATCGAGCGCATTGAACAGCGCGTCATCTTCGCTAACCGCGGTGGACACCGTTCTCAGCACGGCGCTGACTACCGAAATCAACACACGCGCCACTTCAGCAACATCGATATCCAGCACATTGGTCGCCTCTGCAGCTTCACTGACCGCGGTGGACACCGTCATCGGCACGGCACTGAGCACCGAAATCAGCGCGCGCACATCAGCGGTTGCGTCGGTCGCACCTTTGATTACCGGCTCATTGGCGGCCTTAACCACATCGGATGTTGGGTTGAGCTCGGCACTTTCCACCGAAACCTACACGCGCACTTCGGCGTTGGCATCCATACACTCACTGCAATCCACTTCATTGTTATCGCTTTCGGGCACGGATTCAATTCTGAATACAACCCTCTCCAATGAAATCAACGCGCGCAACAGCGCTGTTTTGTCGATTTCGGGTTCAGCGTCCGGTGCCGTCAACTCGCTTCAAATGACCAATGTGGGGTTTTCAATTGCACTGGCGGCCGAAGTTGACGCTCGCAGCACGTCCATGTCATCTCTTTCCACCTCGACCAGCGGGTCAGTGTCCACGCTAACTTCTGCCAATTCCAGCATAAGCACGGCATTGGGCACAGAAGTGGCGGCACGCATCAGCACGATAGCGTCTGCATCCACATCGATTGTCAATGCGGCGTCTCTCATAACCACATCCAACACTGCGCAGAGCAACACAGTCGCCACTGAAACGACCACGCGCAGCAGCCAGTTTGTGTCCATTTCGTCAAACGTGTCCGTTTCGGTGGCATCGCTTAGTGTGGCCAATGTAGCCGTTTCAACTGCATTGGCCGCCGAGACCGCAAATCGAAGCAGTGCCATATCCGCTGCGATTGCCAATGTTTTAAGCGGTGCGCCATCCCGAATGAACACGCTGAGTAAAATTGTGGTCGAACTTCAAACCAATAACAGCGTGACGGTGTCCCCCAGCACCGTCAGCCGGGTGTCCACGCTGTCGTCTGCCGTGAGCGCGGAGAATTCCACCCGCATCAGCGCGATTGCCTCGGTGAGTAATTCCGCCATCGCGTCTCTTGTGGCAGTGGACACAGCCATGAGCACCTCCCTGTCCGCCGAAACGAGCAACCGGGGCGTTGCGGTTGCATCGTTGTCCAGCGCATTGAGCAGCGCATCGGCTTCATTGGTCGGGGTTGATGCCGTGTTGAGCTCAGCGATATCGACCGAAACCAACAATCGTTCAAATTCCATTGTGTCCTTGAGCACGGTCATTTCGAACTCGAATTCAAGCCTTGTTGCGGTGAATTCCACCCTGAGCCTGGCGCTCTCGAACGAAATTGTGAATCGGCAAAGCGCAATTGGTGGGCTGGCAACCACCATGTCCACTTCGATTCTCTCATTGACGGGTGTGAATTCTGGTCTGAGCACGACATTGTCCAATGAAATATCCACTCGCATTGCCTCGATTGCGTCGGTGTCTTCCGGAATTGTGGCGTCCATAACGGCGCTTCAAACTGCAAACGCCACGCTGAACACGTCCATAACCAATCTTTCAAGCGCATTGTCCTTGAAGGCAACCATCTCGTATTTGGATACTCAAATATCCAATTTATTGAATGGCGCGCCCAACAATTTAAACACGTTGGGCGAATTGGCTGCTGCATTGAACAACAACCCCAGTTATGCGAGTTCCATTACGAGCGCGTTGTCCACCAAGGTTGATAACACCTTAGTCGCCACACTGTCCACCACGGTTGCTGGAAAAGCAAATGCAACCGACCTCTCGGGTTTGGCAACGGTTGTGAGCAACAAGGCCGACACCACCACCATAAACACGGTGAACGCAAGTGTGACCACGATGAAGAACACGGCGACTACTCTGCTGTCGCTCGTGAGCACGCTGAAGGCAACGGGAGGAACCATCAATGCCAACACGATCGCCATTGGCGGCGTGAACATTGCCGACCTAAGCAATCGGGTCCAGGAGTTGTATTACAATTTGGGAACTGCAAACCCCAGCTGGGGCATCATGAATCCCGATGGAACCATCAATCACAAACTCAATCGGATGACAAATCCGTCATTAGTGAGCAACCGTCTGGGGTTTGAGTACGATGCCAACGACAACGTGACCAAGGTCATGCATTTGGTGACCCTTCAATTTGACAAGAACCAAACCAGCGCCACAAAAACCGGTGGGGTGGGCAATCCAACCGTCACCGTGAACAATATGGCGTTAGACGTCAATGGCAATTACACATTCGTATTTCCGTACGTTGGTGATGTCTATTATTACACGATGAATAAAACAAGTGTCAGTATGACCGCTTTGGATAGCCAATACAAGATAGCACCTACGAGTCCCACAATCTCTTTGTCTTCTCTAAATATTTACACGTTGCATGCATCTGCCCCAGCAGGTTCCCCGAGTTCATACCCTGGAACTGTTTGGAATTATATTTACAAACACACACCTCCGACGGTGTCAACCCCGTATGCGGCCACCACATGGGACAATGCAGCCCAACTTATAACCCAGACAATCACAGTTTCCACGCAGGATGCCAACCTAACGCTTAAATTCAATTTGGGGGTTTACACCACATCCAACATAACCATTTCGGCGGTCAACGGTGCTACCTTGGTGGCTGGACAAACCAACCAATTTGCCGTGTCGGGAACCAGCGCCACGTTCAATGTCCGGTATGCTCCCAGCTTGGTGGGTACCGGGGATAGCAAACTGTATGTTGGTGTCATGGGAACTTCTAACAAGATTCCAAGTGAGTTGCTTACCCTTTCAGGCGTGGTTAATGCGGGTCCAACATATGCAACTCCCACGGTGTCCACACCGTATGCGGCCACCACATGGGACAATGCAGCCCAACTCATAACACAAACAATCACGGTTGCCGCACAGGAAGCAAACACCGTCTTTCAATTCAGTTTGGGAAACTATCTCCCGGCAAACATCGCCATTTCGGCGGCAAGCGGTGCTACCTTGGTGGGTGGACAAACCAACCAATTCACCGTGTCGGGAACCAGCGCCACTTTCAATGTCCGGTATGCTCCCAGCTTGGTGGCAACCGGTGATGGCAAAATTTATGTTAACCTGGTTTCTTCCAGCACTAAATTTTCTAGCAGTTCACTCTCCATTTTAGGCGTGGTTAATGCGGGTCCAACATATGCAACCCCCACGGTGTCAACCCCGTATGCCGACACCACATGGAATCCCGCCACTCAAATGATAACACAGCCAATCACGGTTGTCGCACAGGATTCAAATGCCGTCTTTCAATTCAGTGTGGGAACATATCTCCCGGCAAACATCACCATTGAGGCGGCAAGCGGTGCTACCTTGGTGGGTGGACAAACCAACCAATTCACCGTGTCGGGAACCAGCGCCACGTTCAATGTCAAGTATCCGCGCAATTTAGTTGGAGCCGGCGATAGCAAGCTATATGTTAACATTCTGACTTCAAGCACCAAGCTTTTCAGCGGGTTGCTCACAATTTCAGGCGTGATTAATGACATTCAGCAATACGCAGTCCCGGTTCAAAATTCCAAAGTGATATCATCCACCATGACGTCGTTGTTCTCACAGACCAGCCCAACGAATCGTTCCCCTGTTGCCAATTTCCCTAACCTGAACGCATTTTCTTCGTGGGACATGTCCATTTATTTCAATGCCACGACCATTTCCGGGTGGAGGGGGCTGATTGGGTCAATCTATTACAGCACAACTGCAACTGGAAGAGATTGGGGGTGCTGGATAAACCCATCTGCACAAATTGTTTGGGGATGGCAGTCAAGCGACAGTGTCTCCACTGCGACCGTCTCAGCCGGTGTGAATTACCATCTAAAACTAACAAAAACGAGCACCACGCTGAAATTTGACCTGACAAACATTGACACTGGGGGTGTGCAAACTCAAACCGTGTCCCATGCAAACCTGGCTATGGGAACAAGCGGTCCAGTTTCAGTGGGTGGTTGGATAGCAACCTCGTCAGAGGTATTCTTGGGAACCATTTCGGCAATTTATGTGGGTTCCCTGACTCACACCGCAAACTACACAACTGCATCCACCGCGGGTGTAAATGTGTATAATTCCGCCAACGCGTATGTTAATACCGTCACGACACCCGGGGCGGGCACATTTGCCGTATCTTCGCAGCCGTACGATGTCAGCAAAGTGGGTTCAGTTTTGTTGAAGGTGTCTGCAGCATCAGATGTTTCCAAGCGTGAAAGTGCAATGATTAGCGTGAGTGCAGAGGACATACAAACCTACCAGACCCCCACATTGAGTGGGTCGGTTGCATACAATGGAACAATCGCAACTGCGACATACACTCTTGCAACAAATGTTAGCAAGGTGAGCGTGTTTTCAAAATCAACTGGACCAATCGTGACAGGCATTGCAATGCAATATGCGAGTGTTGGAACGGGTGTCAGCAGTTTTGGAAATTATTATGGAAATTGGAACTATCAAGTGTCCGGAGTGCACAATGCGCATTATAGGTTAAGATTCTCAAATGGGGTTGTTTCAAATCTTACATTATTTTCCGATTCGGACCGCTGGGGTGGATTGACAAACCCGGACGTCTCATTTGCAGTGTCCAATGTTCCGGCGAGTGGTGTTACAGCCATTTTGCAAGGAAGAAATAATGCGTTTATAGGGGACGTGTGGTACGACGTGGACATACCAAACCAGGCAATAACTTCATCCACCACCACACTTAAATTCGCTGGGAGAACACACTTGTTTTTACCAAATCCAGCGGTGATATCGGGCGACACTGCCATCATATCATCCGCCACAGTATCAACCCCAGG
>Ga0209191_1000140_pt1 | contig 58120 bp, 79 predicted proteins | sample S_130626_EF_Meta_FD_187320 | JGI IMG/M metagenome (GOLD analysis project Ga0209191, IMG submission 187320) | Freshwater microbial communities from Lake Simoncouche, Canada to study carbon cycling - S_130626_EF_MetaG (SPAdes) (version 2) | ecosystem: Environmental > Aquatic > Freshwater > Lake ...
GGCTTGCTTCCTGCCCCGTGAAGTATGAAGTTGACGATCTTCAAGGGTTTGACGGCGTCAGCGTAGCATTTTATCCACCAACAGAGGACGAAGAAGAGGAGGCTGAAGATGAGTGATGTTATGACGTGGACCGTACTGTCAATGGCCAAGCTGGTCAAGCCCGTGGCTCTGCCTAGCAAGGTTAGTGCTACTATGTCGGGAGGCAAAGTAGTCAAGACCTAGACCGTTGTTTTCATACAACAGAGGAATAACCCGCCGGTTGTGCGGGTTTCCCATTTGTGCTATAATACACACATAGACAACAAAAGGAACTCATGTACGCAATCGTTAACACTACAACCAAAGCTATTACATTTTACAATAATTTTGCCGCCGCTTCCGAAGCGTGTCGCGCTTACAATGTGCTTCCGGGTCATAACGTATACGTTATTAACTTTGCCGTACCGGAAATCGAACAATTATAAAATACGTAATAACCCGCCGCAAGCGCGGGTCTTTGTTTTATGTTATAATACACACTTGTTTTAAAAGGAATCAAAATGGGAATTTACGCAAGTACAGTTAACGCATTTGCAGAATCTGCCGCTCGTGCTAAAGTTTACACTATGCAAAATCGTCTGCAGAGCTACGGACAAACTGCACAGCAGTTAAATGTAAGCACAGCAAAGTTTCGCAGAGATATCGAAGCTAAAAAAGTAAAGTTTATTGCAAAATTAGAAAAAGAACGTGTTGTAAAATTACAACAAGAACTCGCTAGTCTGCAAGCAAAGCATACACAATAACACTACAGCGCACAGGGTCTTTACTTGACATCTGTGCGTTTTGGAGTTATAATACACACATAGCAACAAAGGAAACAAATGAAAAACACAATTAAACGCATTAACAAAGCATTTAGCAAACTGTACGCAATGGGAGACAGCGGACTAGATTATTTGGACAAACACTATGCAGTAGATGCGGCTTTAATACAACATTTTTACGACGAGACACTTGACACGCTAACTAAAGCACAGTTAAGCGAGCTAGCGGAGCAACTAGAGGAAGTTGCTAGCGATGCGGAATTTGACTTAGAGACAATTTGAAGTTATAATAAACACTTAAACAAACAACGCAATAGGAGCGAAAACTATGCAAGCAACTACATTTAATGTTAGCGACAAGCTGACACTAGCAAGTACAGACACAGACGAAGACAGCGTTAGTACAACATACAACTGCAACGTAGAAGTACAACTTGCGGGCGACAGCATATGGGACTGCGAGCTAGAGGCAGTTACAATTACAAGCATACACATTAGTGAGACAGACTGGGGCGATGGCGACACTAGCATACATATTGCAGTTTGCTATAGTGTAGACGGCTTTGACGATGGCGAAGCACTAGAGGGAAGCTGGCGTATATACACAGACAGCGGTTTTGAAGCGGCTGTTAGCGAGCTACTAGGCACAGACGTTACATTTACAGAGCAGGGAATGCAAGACGACGGCTACGCGAGCATGGAACTGTAATAGTTGAGTAAAGTGGAAGGGCTTTGGTTGACACTAGAGCCCTTTTGCGTTATAATACACTTACACTAACAAGGAGCACCTATGCTAACAACTCAGGAAAAAATCGAGCGTTTACAAATGGCAATCGCTTTGCTACAGGACGCAGACGCAGGCATACAAACTGCCTTAGGGGACACCGAAGCCTGCTACGAAATTCACTGTGCTATAGAAAGTCTAATAGACGATGTACAAGACGCAATTAACGCTAAGGAGCAGGCATGATTACCCCAGACACCCTCAAAGAGCTTATTTCCTATCATGCCCCTACGCTGACCAAGTTGGCTAGGGAAAGCGGCTACAAGGGCCCTGCGTTTAGCTCGTGTAAGTTCCTGGGCATTACAAACGGGGGACAGTTCTGCTACATGGCAGTCTTCTTAGTAGAGGGCGGCACAGACAGCACCAAGTTGTTCTTAACCCACACAGGCAGTAGGGTTAACGTAGACTACCACTTGACAGAAGTCTTCTAAGACGTTATAATACATATATCGCAACAAGGAGCACACTATGTCAGCAGTCAACATCGGCGGTATTACTAAAGTTTACTCGGGCAAGGCAGGCACCTGTATGTGCGGCTGTGCCGGCAAGTACAGTTACACGTCTCACGGCGCTGTCAACGACAATCCGGGCTATGATGTAAGCGACAGCGTGAACGAGCGCTCGGTCAAGATCATAGCAGGCAAAGTGTTGCGTAATCCCAACACTGATCACAGTGACGCAGGTTACGCAGTACTTGAGCAAAATGGTCGGGTATTGGTTGTGTTTCTTAAAGACTGATGTTATAATACATATATCGCAACAAGGAGCAGACAATGAAAGTTAAAGATCTCATCGAGCAGTTAGGCTTCCAGGACCCAGAAGCTGAAGTTCACTTTAGCTACAACTATGGCGATCACTGGCGCTCGCAGGTAGCCCCAAAGGTCAGTCAAGTGTTTGAGGGTGTTGTAGAGTTTAGCGAGTACCACCGCATGGACAAGCTCGTAGACGAAGAAGACACTTACGACGAAGATACTGGCGACTACAAAGCAGACGTTCGCCGTGTTGTTGTTATTGACTAAAGGAGAAAACTATGTACGCAACGGTAGAAGGTCAGCAAATCAAAGTCGGCGACTATGTCTGCTTCAAGTCAGACGTAGAGCAATGTGGCAAGGTCGTGGCAATCAAGAAGAGCTACATGGGCACGGCACTCACGCTGGAGAATGAGAGTGGCTTCTCTGGGGGCTACATTGGCGGGCAGACCCGCACAGTTGAAGAAGCTAGCGACTGCTGGGTTGAATAACCCTTCGGTTGACAGGGTTTCCAAAAGACGTTATAATTAAGACTTACACACACTGGAGCACACAAAATGGGTACACGAAGCACTATCGCGCTAGAGTTTGCAGACGGCACAGTAGAACAAGTCTACTGTCATTGGGACGGTTACTTGTCGCACAACGGCCATATCCTCGCTAAACATTACAGCGATCCGTTCAAATTGCGCGACCTTATTGACTTGGGCGATGTTAGCTCGCTCCGTCCTGAAGTGGGTTCCGGTCATCCCTTTAGTCAGTTTGACACTACAATGACTACAGAGCAATTTGATGCGCTCTACGGCAATATGTGTACATTCTACGGACGTGACCGTAAAGAGACAGGCACGGGTGCTAAGAAGTTTGTTGACTTCCAGGACTACTTAGCTCGTCATCAGTATGAGGAATACGAGTATATCCTGCGCAAAGACGGCAACTGGTATGTCAAACAGCACAGCGCAGAATACGAGCTGTTGGCGCCAGCATTGGCCAAAGAGCTAGAAACAGCGTGACAGGGTTCAACAGCAAACGGGCTTCGGCCCTTGACAAACTCAAAGGACAAGGTATGAAGACAGCAATGGTAACCACTATCCTGCGTCAAGAGATTCAAGTGCCCGATGACTGGGAGCGTGAGGATGTATTGGACTTCTTAGGCGAGTTCCAATCGTTCCGTACAGCGTTCCAGGGTGTATCAAACGAAGACCAAACAGCCCGCATCGTTGACTTGTGCGTTGTGGAAGAAGAGATCACAGAGTTAGGCGATGTTGCCTACGATAATTAAGGAGTTGATATGAGCGGTATTAAAGATTTGGCTTATGACATTGAGCAACTGTACATCGAAGGACACAGTGCCAAAATGATTTCGATCATGCTGGACTGCCCAATCGAGCAGGTGTTGGGCTTCTTGGAAGACATTGGTGTGGCAGATGCGCCACAAGAGGAGGTCTATAGTCCATATTACGGTGCTTGATTTCGGTTGACAGCCAATCCAAATGGTTGTATAATAGAGTTATGGTTAGGACAGTTCTTAACCATGTTAGTTAACAGACATTCACACACAAGGAGTTTTATATGTCTTCATTTTCACATGCTGGTGTTTCTAAACTGGACGGCGAATTCAAAGTTCGCTTCTGTAACGATGCTCTTCGTCAGAAGGTGCTGATCAAGAACGGTCACACTGATATTGATATCCTTGAGCTCAAGCACCCTATGACCAAGGTCGAGGCTGTTGAGTTCCTGTTGTCAATTGACTTTGACAATGGCAATAAGGCTGTCCGTGCCGCACTTGAGCAGGCTTTGGACAAGCGTTCTGCTCCTGAGGCTGCTAATCGCGACAAGCCTAAGAAGGAAGCTAAGAAGCCCAAGGCTCCTGCTAAGCCTAAGGCCAAGGGTCCAACGATGGATGCTATCAAGGCCAAGGTTGCAGCCAAGACTGCTGTTACCAAAGCTGACGTTACGGCACAGCTGGAAGACGCTCCGTTCTAACCCAAAGAGGCCCGAGTGCCTCTTTGTAGAGCTCATTAAATAACGTGAGCTCTACAAAGAGCTTTTAACCAAGGAGTGAATATGAAAGAACTATTAGTCATTGCCGCTGTGATCCTAGTGATCATCTTCGGACCCTTTGCTTCCATTTGGGCGCTGAATGTATTCGGTGACACCTTGTGGCCGGGCAAGCAGATACCCTACACATTCGAAACTTGGGCGGCCGCTATCATCATGGCAGGCGTCTTCAAGTCTACCATCACTAAGAAGGATTGATCCATGAGCCGATTACAACTACACGGGCGTCCGTGGGTAGTGTTTGACGCAAAGAACAAGGATCACCGTAAATGGTTTGCGGACTTTAACCAAACGTCCATGTGGGGTCATTGCCCAGTTCGATTCGTGGTCAACGAGGATCACGGTGACTTGATCACCCAAATCCAACGTGAATTGATTGCCTATTACGTGAATCGAGAGTTTGGACAAAAAAGTTCTTGACGAGACCGTAATAAGGCTGTAACATAGTATTAACTGTTTAATTACAGTCTTATATAGGAAACTAAAAAATGTTAAACAAAATCAATTCAGGAACTAAGACACACAAGTTGTTCACAGCCCTACAGTCAGGCGAGCGTTTGACTGCTAGCCAAGCAGAAAAGCGTTTTGGTGTTAAGAACATCAGCGCCGAAGTAAGCCGCATCCGCCAAGCAGGCTATGCCGTTTACGCCAACAAGCGTACAGCTGGCAACAACGTTGAAGTCACTGAGTATCAGATTGGTACACCAAGCCGCACACTCGTTGCCGCTGGTTACAAGGCTATGGCACTTGGCCTAGTCTAAGAGTTCGCTCCGAAAGTCCTAGGATTCGCTCCCCTAGGCACCCTTAGCCCTCGCCTACTGTGAAGTACGCGGGGGCATCTTTTTGGTTGACAACTGGTAAAACCGGTGCTATAATTAACATATAGACAGCAAGGAGTAGAAGATGGAATATACCGTAATTTACCCTAATGGCACTGAGCAGAAGTTCTACATCAGAGCAGTGGCAGAGATGTACGCTATGACCAACAAGGGTCGTGTTGTAGGAAAGCCACAGTTAGTTTTGGTTGACAAGAAGGCCGCTTGAGAGTATAATACACATATGACAAAACGATATATCTACCTAGAGACTACAGAGTGGCCCGAAGGCACCGCAACCAACAACGTCTATGTCTTCGATAAGAAGCCCGAAGGACGGACTGCGACCTGTGTGGCGTATGTGCCACAAGGACATACTAAGGTACAGATCCTACGCACACCGTTGAAACTCGACCTAAAAGGCAGGACATTCAAAGAGCTTGGTTGACAAAGTGGTAAAACCGCGTTATAATACACACATGAAACAAACAAAGAAGGAGCGAGATATGACAGCGATTACAGTTAAAGAGATGATAGAGGCATTGAGCCGTTTGCCCGGAGACGCAGAGTTGGTAGTGACCGAAAGCGGTTATTACTGCTATGGCGAATTCGCAACGATCATGTTGCCAGAAGCCTACACCATAGAAGGTGTTGGTATGGACGGAGCCGTGGCTGACGAAAATGTTGGTCGGGTGGTATACCGCATCGGTCACAGTCACCAAAGCTATTAAGGAGCAAAGCATGCAACTGACAATCCGTAAAACCGTTGAAGTAACCCCATGTACCTACAAAGAGATGTGCCGAGCTATCAGCCACGGTAGCTGGGATCCAGGTTGGGATCCTGTAGTCATGCGTCGAATGAAGATGAGCAAGGCCCGGCTCTATGCCCAACTGTTGGCTGACGAAGTGGGTGCCGCCCACTTCAACAAGACGATGAAGAAGACCTTGAAGAGCGCCGAGAACACCTACTCCGTAGAGAATCCTGAGTACTTCCGCTATACTTGGATGTGGGCCCTGCCCAAGAAGCATTGGTTCGCCCTGTGGGCAGATGCCTACGCAGAAGCCGAAGAGAACTACTGGGAAGAGTCCGATCGCAAGAACTTCCCAGAGGACTTTGAGGAATAAAATAATGGTTGCCAATGTGTCAACTCCACCACTAGACCCTGCAACTCGCCTGGGTACTTCGTGGGGTTGACACTGAGGCTTTTTGGTTATATAATACACACATACACTAACAAGGAGCAAACTATGAAACAGAACGAAATCGTAGACTACAAGGGCATTGGCACCATCCAGATGACTCTTGATGAGGACGGCAAGAAAGTCTACCTCTATACTCACAATTTCTTCAAGAGGACCAATGATGAAGACACCATCAAGGGTGCCAAAGAGATGCTGGATTGGGAAGATGGCCAAGCCCGTGAGGTCCGTAATGCTATTAGCATCCTTAGTTCTAGAGGCTACAAAATCTACAGAGAAATCGCTTGACAATCTGGTAAAAAGGCCGTATAATACACACTTACACTAACAAGGAGCTGATATGAAAATTCCAAAACCAGAATCAACTTACAACATCGTAGACAACCCAATCCCAAAGAGTGGCATGTGGGCCACCTACAGCCTGGAAGAACTACAGACCCAGGTAGAGAATCTGTCAGGTGCAGAGCGAGCTCTAGCATGGCACTATGTCATGCTCACACTTAATGCCTGCAACAAGACAGTAGAGGACGAGATCTTGAGCAGAGAAGTATTTGCATAATTAGGTTGACCTTTTGGTAAAACCCTGCTATAATACACACATACACTAGATAGGAGCGAACAATGGAAGACTTCAAAAGCTGGGAAGAGATGTCCGTAGTCGAGCAGTATGCCTGCCAGTTCTGGGATATGTACAAGGATGCCTACGGTGTTCGCCCACGCGGTATTGACACTTCTGCTTGGACCGAAGCTGACTTCGAAGCCGAGTTCGTTAGCCTAAGCAAGGTCATTGAGCAGGAAGAGATCGCTCGTAAGGCCTCCGAAGAAAAAGCTGAACACGACTTCGAAATGCGTGTCCTGGGCCTACTACAAACAGGTGCCAAGGATCGTGCTATGGCGCTCCGTTGGATCCACGAAGCAGAAGGTTCGAATGGTGACGACGAGTTCCTGTGCTATTTGGTAGGCTTGCCCTACGGTTATTTTAGAAAGGCAGCTTAATGATACATGGTAGCCCATACGATCGCGGCGCGGCCGATAGCTGGTACCGTCGTCCTAAACATCCACACAAGGGCGGCGTTGGTGGAGACTCAGGCCCCCGCATTGAAGACCTAACAGCAGAGGAGATCGCTCTGTACAACGAGGGCTACGACTGGAACGAACAGTTCGGCGACAAGAAGAACTGGGATTAACCCGCCGGTTGACAGGGTTACCAAATCCTGTTATAATACATACATCGCAACAAGGAGCACACACAATGGAACAAGCATACATTAACCTAGCAATCATGTTGAGCCCACTGGCCATCATGCTGGTGGCAATGATCATAGCAGGAGAGTGGTAATGGTACAGTTTATCTTTTGGGTGCTGGTCCTGTGGTTCCTTATCCACTACGGCATCCTAAGTGCCTTCTTGTTGTTCTGTTCTAATGTCTTTTTGTTCCTAGCAGGAGTTGTAGCATGATTGAATTTACCCTAGAAGGTCTTACCCAGCGTCAGCAGGTCCTAGCAGACATCATGTGGTCGTTGGAAGAATACGATCAAGTCGAACGATTCATTGCTACCTTGCCCGATCGCGAAGCCTGTGAGTGCCAGACGATCATTGAGATGATGAAGATGGCCGTTGTTGAACAATGCTATGACGGTGTCCAGAAGCTGGATGAAGCCCAGAAGGTGTTGCGAAAATACAACACCAAAAGAGGTTGACAGTCTGGTAAAACCACGCTATAATACATACTTAAACAACACACAGGAGCGAACCTATGCAAGTTACTACACAAGAGCAAGTCAACGCAATCGTCAAAGAAGCACAAGCCGCCGCATACAAGGCCGCAATGGAGTTCTTCTATGACAAGCTGAACGGGCGCGATCAGTTCGCATGTGGCTTTGCCTGGACCAACATCTACAAGGTCAAAGGCAACACCAAGCTGGGCAAGATGCTCAAAGCGGCGGGCGTCAAGCAGGACTACACCAAAGCGTTCAGCATCTGGAACCCATCGGGCATGCCAGTTCAGAACGTAGACACACTGGAGGCAGGTGCCCAAGCGGCCGCAGAGGTGTTTCGCAAGCATGGCTTCGAAGCCTACGCAGGCTCAAGACTCGATTGACACCAGCGCCGCAAGGCGCTATAATTACACACTTCAACAAACGTTTTATAAGGACACACAAATGGCTACAGCAAAGAGCAAGACAGCATCCAAGGGCACAACCGTTCTGGAATTTGATACCGATAAGATCAAGGCACGTGAAGCAGAAGTTGCTCGCGAGTCTGACGAGCAGATCTATGAGCGTTTGGCTGAACGCTTTGATATCCTCCATGAGATGACCATTGCGGTTAAGAAGGGCGATGTACGTGCTATGATTGTATCGGGCCCTCCAGGTGTGGGCAAGAGCCACGGTGTTGAGCAGGTACTGAGCAAGGACGATCTGTTTGATACGCTGGGCAACCGTAAGCCACGCTATGAGATTGTCAAGGGTGCCATGTCTAGCATTGGACTCTACGCCAAGTTGTACGAATACTCCGACGCTAAGAATGTTATCGTGTTCGACGACTGCGACTCAATCCTTATGGAAGACTTGAGCTTGAACATTCTCAAGGGTGCGCTTGACTCTAGCCCAAAGCGAGTTATCCAGTGGAACACGGACTCACGTTTGCTACGCTCAGAAGGCATTCCAGACAAGTTTGAGTTCAAGGGTGCGGCTATTTTTATTACCAACATCAAGTTTGAACACGTTAAGAGCAAGCGCCTCCGTGATCACTTGGATGCTTTGGAAAGCCGTTGCCACTACATTGATCTGCAAATGGATACAGAGCGTGAGAAGATCTTGCGTATCAAGCAGGTGGTTAAGGAAGCAGACATGCTGGCCCGCTATGAGTTTACAGACGCAGTCAAGGACGAGCTTGTGGCATTCATTGACACTAACAAGAGCAAGTTGCGTGAGCTGAGTCTGCGTATGGTACTGAAGATTGCGGACTTGCGTAAGAGCTTTCCTAACTCTTGGGTGGCTATGGCACGTACTACCTGTATGAAGCGTGTATGATTACCAAGGTAGTACTCCTAACAGCACTGGGCCTAGTGCTCAGTGCACTGGACATAGAAGCCTGGGCCAGCTGGAGTATCTGTGGATGCTTCCTGGCTTGGGGCTGGCACATGCGAGCAGAAGGCTATGATGATGCTACTGAAACAGCACAGGCCGTATGGCAGGCAGCACAGCGAGCAGTGGAAGAAGTAAGAGCACACAACAACAAGCAACAAGGACAGGACACAGGCAATGACTAAGCACATCAACTCTACATGTACCTACATTGGGCACACAGGTACACAGGCTACATGCTGTGAGCGTACTGTACTAGGCTCTAGCTACTGTGCTACACACTACCCTATGATCTACGCTAGCGGCACAAAGCTAGGGCGTAGACTCAAGGATGCGGCTCGGGCAGAAGCCATACGCCAGCTGGTGTCAGACTTCAACGATGCGGTTGCTCAGTTAGAAGCAGAAGGCTACGATGTCTACGGTGATAGTGAGCGGGTAGATGGTGAGATGGACTTTACCTGACCCGGTGGTGGGAGGCATGGTGGGGTGGCCAGGTGTCTTCTACAAGTGCTGTTGCTTTTACGCAACAGCGCATGCCAAAAGTTTTCCAAAACCACCCCCTGTTAGAGTAAAAACCGGTAGATCTAGATCTCGAACCTCTACTTATTTTGCGCGGCAGATTTGCACTGCATGCAAGTCGGTCTGGGCTAAATCGGGATCTAAAAAATTTTTACGCAGTAAAAATTAGGTCTAGCCATAGACCTCGGGCTGTAGGCTCACTATAAATAAACCTACAATGCGCCCCTTACAATACTATGTACTCACGCTGGATCCCAACATGCCCCATGTTATACACTGGATTCATGCTAATAGTGTCAAATTTGAAGCACACTTAAATCGCACTCGTTTTTGGGTACCGCCAGGTACTCCACTTCATACAGAGTTTCTACTACGCTTTGCTCACTGCTGTCCCCTAGTTGATCCTACAGTAGATTTAGCAACAGGCTTATAAATACTCTTACTATGATGATCTTCAGACCACCTAATCCATGCGACCCAGTGCCAGAACGCTGGCAAATTCCCGGTCCTCCACAAAAATCACCTCCCCCGGATCCCATACCCGATCCAACTCCCACTCCAGAATAATCTACAGTTCATAATGTAAATATACGTTATGCGAATGCTTTGGGACCGTTATCCTGAAATGCCATATACGGCAGTTGTACGCTGGCCCATGGTCGAGTATCGTGGACAGTGGGACTTTATAGCTTCAGTTGACTGTGTAGAGACATGGTTAGAGAGGCGCATAGGACCACACTGGGTACGCTGGACTTGGAACATGTGGAGTCTGCATCAAAATGATCTCTGCGGTGTGGGCTTTAAACATGAGCAGGATGTGACACTATTCTTACTACGCTGGGATAGTATGTAGAGTATTAAGTTGGTGGTTAACCGAGTGTAAAAAATCTCGCGTACCGGTCGCGCTTCGCGCTCTTTCTGGCTCTTGGTTCCGAAACGGTCCTTGGTAAATACTATCACTATGACACTACCAGTATCAAACGACATTTCATTTAATGCTATCAACGTAGAGCTTGGCAGAACCGCCACAGCTCAGCTCAGCATCAACGATTCAGAACTTAGAACTCTGTTTGGCATCGCCAGTGGTGCTATTGACATCAACACAGGGCACGGTAAATCAAACCGTGTTGTTCGAAGTGTTACTTTTACTTCAGATCGGACCGGCGACACCGTGGATCTCATCGGGCTGAGTGGGTATGTAGCTGGCAAAACTGATTTTGTAATCACCGTGAATCCCGGAGTCTATCTCTATGGTGCCAATGTTACCGGCTACGGCCTGGTGATCAATGGCAATGGTATTGCAGCAGGAGATACAGTTAGACTAATCAATCAGGGCTATATTATGGGCTTTGGGGGAGATGGTGGCACCGGTGCCAGCTATAGTTCACAAATAGCTGGCACCAAAGGTAATGATGGCCGCACGGCCCTTGACGTCTACTGTAACATAACCATTGATAACACCTATGCTGGAGCCTACATAGGTGGTGGAGGGGGCGGTGGTGGAGGGGGCGGATGTAGTCCTAGCGGTAGTAAATTTGCGACCAGTGGAGGGGGCGGTGGTGGAGGAGCTGGTGGCGGCCGTGGCGGAGGCTGGAGTGGAGGTAATGACGGAGGTGCTGGCGGAGGTCCAGGTCAGATAGGCGCTCAGGGAGTTGGCGGTGAAATTAGTCCCGGAAATGGCGCAGTTGCCGATGGTGGTGGAGCAGGAGGTGGCGGCGGAAACTTTATCGGAAGTGGTGGAGGAGGCGGGAGACAATTCCCAGGCAGTGGTGGTACAAACGCGGTATCGGGTGGCAGCGCCAATAACTCAGGAACAACTCCGACTGATTACTCTAGCGCCGGTGGGAGTGGCGGTGGTTGGGGAGCTGCAGGAGGTAACGGCGGGACTGGCGGCGGCGCTATTCCAGGAGCAGGTGGTGCGGGCGGCAAGGCAGTCAATCTAAATGGCTATACTGTAACCTGGGTGTCGGGCGATACCTCTAGAATTTATGGAGCCGTATCATGATATTAACAGAAGCGTTCCTAATTGCCGCAGATGCCTGTGCCGAAGGCATGGACATAGCAAGACAAAATAACTATATTGGTAAAGACTATGACTGGGTCATGCGAAATCTACTGTCATTGGGCAATAGAGATTTTGCCGGATGGATGTTAGATCAAAAACGAACAGAAACTTATGTAAGACATAACGGGAGTATAATAACGATGGGAAATTTTCAAGTATTTGATCCCTTAACGGGTCAGCACACAGAATATCCAGACGAGGACAGCGCAAGATTGGCGATGATAGAAATATCAAAAAAAATACTAGACAAATATAAAATTACTCTAGTAAGATCTATAGTTAATGAGAATGGCGACACCGCTTGGACCAGCGCACAGCTGACTAGTCCGCTGACAGTGAGTATCGTCTAGAAATATGACACTACCAGTATCAAACAACATTTCATTTAACGGTATCAACGTAGAGCTTGGCAGAACTGCCACAGCTCAGCTCAGCATCAACGATTCAGAGATTAGAACGCTGTTTGGACAGCCCACTGGCCCTGTTGATCTCGGATCGGGACTGGGCAAATCATACTCGTTGACTGTTGACATAACCCTAGTCGGGGGTGGAGGTGGTGGCGCAGGTGGGGGATTTGGTGAAGGTTCTGGCGGAGGGGGCGGAGGTGGCGCCCTACGATATTTTTCAAGTGTTGTTGCCCCTGGAGCGTCAACTTACGACATCACAGTGGGGCTAGGGGGTACAGGTAGCAGTGGAGGTGACGCTGGCGGAGATCCAACAATATTTGACGGTGGTATTTCATCTATAGTAAAGGCCGGAGTATTATCGTACTCAGCCGCTGGAGGCGGTGGGGGTGGATCTGTTACTGGCAATGTCCCAGGCGCTGGAAGAAATGGCGGGTCTGGAGGCGGAGGGGCAGCGCAAGGAAACAATACCTCAGCAGGCGGCACGGCCAGCACGGGCGGCAACAACGGAGCAGCCGGTGTATTTTCATCTTTTTCCGGAGAATCAGTTGGAGTAGGTGGGGGTGGAGGAGGAGCAGGTGGATCCGGTAGTGTAGGAAGTACCAATGCCATTTCGGGTTATGGCCAAGGCGGCGTCGGAGGCCCGGGCACATCGGACATTATAACTGGCACCGTTAGAGGTGGGGGAGGTTCTGCTGGCAGCTTTGGCGTAGCCACTAACTCACTGGGCGGTTCAGGTGGCGGGGGTAATGGAGATCTAAACGGAACCGATGCCGGAACTGCAGGAGCGGACGGATATGGCGGTGGCGGTGGCGGCCATTACACAGACGGGGGTTCGGGCTATGCGGGTGGGTCAGGAATTGTATTAATTAGATATCCAATGAGCGCAGGATCTAATAGAGCAACAGGTGGAACAAAAACCAACGACGGCACGTATTACATACATACATTTACGGCATCGGGCACATTTGTAATAAATTAAAAATGTTGCGCCAGTACCATACAGCTTAACCAAGCCCACATGGTATTGAATGCTACCAGGGTAGGTAGGAGTTTCTTATTGCTGGCCCAGATAAGTGTTAGGCTTGTTAGTAGTGTTAGCCAATAAAACTGCCAAATGTTGACGCCAAATATCAATCCCGGAATAATAATCAGTGCTTTAGCAGTCCAACTGGCGGCTTCTACTAGATTATAAAAGTGTGACCAGTATTCCCGTGTAAACCACATGGCGTAGCAGTCACGAATCTTATCCCAACCTGTTTTGTGGTATGTAATGGCTACCAGGACCAGGGCGGCTGAAGTGGCCCAAACTATCTGTTCTAATGTCATACAGGTATTTAGGCTGGGCAGTTGCGGAGTGCCAAAAATTAGGTTTTCAGTTAAGGTAACTTGACTAAATACGTTACCAAACCATATCACACGTCAAGGGAATACACTACTGTGGGAACAGAAAATCGTAACATTACTACATTAACAGAGTTTGTCGACGCAATTGACATTCATTTCCCAATTGCGGGTAAAAACAACTCTAGCGAAGGCTTCCGTGAAAACTTTCGCAATATCAACGCCGCTTTAACAGAAGCAACAGACAGAATTCAAGACCTCCAAGATAACGTTATCATTAGTGGTAAAACAGCCGCGGGTAACCCAGTTAGCAACGGACTAGGTGGCGCAGAAATTAACGATGTACAGCTAAACCAAGTTACATACCGTGTAAAGAACTGGGGCATACAATCCGGTACTATAGCGATCAGCTGGAATGATGCCGCAATACATAGAGTTACTCCGTTTGGTACGGGCACAGTTACTCTTAATATCATTGACTTACCACCAGCAAGTGAAAGCGCCTATGTTGACAGTGGTTATACAAAATTTGGTGCTGTCCGTGTTTTAGTTGACGTTAAAAATGCGGCCAGCACAATTAGTCTTGCCAATGTAAGCAAGTATGACAACTATATTCGTTTACCGAATGCTACAGGTACAAACTCGATCAAACTGGCACACACTGGTACAATTGGATTTGACTTCTTTAGCTGGAACGGCGACAACTTCAGTATTGTTGAACTTGATCCTGCCCTATTAGGTGGTAGTGGTACAGGTTCGAGTGGTGGTGTCAGTTACTTTGGTGACTTGTTGGGTATTCCTTATGCCAGTACATCAAGTGCGGGTATTGCCCAAGCTGGACAAGGTCTAAGCGTAAGTGGCCAAGGCATATTGGCAGTTGACTCAGCGGTTGTTACAGCCATTGCTGGCACAGTACTTGGTAACTTTACAGCCACAGGTGACACGCTATATGCGCCAACTGATGTAGATTCAAACTTTATTACACAAGGTGACGGCAATTTATATATTCATGCTGTTGAGCCCAACTCAAGTGTTAACCTGGGTACAACTGACAACTATGTCAAAGCAACACCTACACAGATTAAAATGTTCAGTCAGGGCTCTATTGAAGTAGAAAGCCCACTGAGCTTTCCGGACGCTAGTCAACAGATCACAGCCTACTTGGGTACAGCGACAGATGTAAGAGTTGGCGGTATTAAACTAGGCTTTGGTCTAGCAGCCGATGCTGACGGTACAGTCAGTGTTCCTGGAATTTTAGCCACAGTTGGATCAACTGGTGCTACCGGGCCTGCTATTCCTGGACCCCCTGGTCCACTAGGTGCTACTGGTTCAACTGGTCCACAAGGTCCGTTAGGACCAGAAGGCGCAACAGGTTCAACTGGTCCAGAAGGCCCCCCAGGGCCCGACGGAGCAACTGGTTCTCAGGGAGATTTGGGTGCCACTGGTGCCACAGGTCCTCGAGGTACAGATGGTACTCTTGGTGGAGACGGAGCCACGGGCTCTACAGGCCCACAAGGTGGCCCAGGTGCTACTGGCGCTACTGGTGTTCAAGGAGCAACTGGTATAACAGCATTCGGCGGACCTCCAGGAGCAACTGGTGCTACTGGATCAGCAGGTGCTACTGGCCCACAAGGTTCTACTGGAATGGGAGCCACAGGTGCTACAGGATCATTGGGAGCAACTGGCCCAGCGGGTGCTACAGGTGCTGGCGCAACAGGTTCTACTGGCGCAACTGGCGCAACTGGCCCACAAGGAGATTTAGGAAGCACAGGTGCTACAGGTCCTCAAGGTGCTACAGGTCCCACAGGTTTTACAGGTAACATTGGATCAACTGGTGCTACTGGATTACGCGGAGCAACAGGCGCAGGAGCAACAGGAGCAATTGGTGCTACTGGCGCAACAGGAAGTCAAGGTTCTACTGGTGTTCCGGGATCAACAGGCGCAGGTGCTACAGGAGTTGGCGGAGCAACCGGCGCTAGCGGAGCAACCGGTCCAGCAGGTGCTACAGGAGCAGGCTCTACTGGTGCCACTGGCGCAATTGGCGCTACAGGTTTACAAGGTATTTCAGGCGCAACCGGTCCAGCAGGTGCTACAGGAGCAGGTGCTACAGGTATTCCAGGAGCAAACGGTAATCCGGGGTCAACTGGTGCTACAGGCCCACAAGGACAAACGGGAGCAACTGGTGCTGGCGCTACAGGAGCATCTGGCCCAACAGGTGCTACAGGTATTAACGGTGTTAACGGATTAAATGGCGGGACTGGTGCTACAGGCGCAGGCGCAACGGGTGCCGCAGGTGCTACTGGCGCAACAGGAATTGCTGGCGCAAACGGTGGTATTGGTGCTACTGGTTCAACAGGCCCACAAGGTGTTATTGGTATTCAGGGCGTTAATGGAGCAGACGGATCATCGGGTGCTACTGGTGCCACTGGTGCCACTGGACCAATTGGCGCTACTGGTGTATTAGGTGGCCCAGGTGCTACTGGCGCTACTGGTGTTGGAGCAACGGGTGCTACAGGATACACTGGAGCAACTGGAGCAGACGGACGAAATCCTGCTTCATATACCAGTACAGGTAGTGTTCTTATTAAACAAGGTTACGGACTAAAGGTAGAGAATGATGCTATAATAGGTGCCGGTTTACTATCGTTAGGTGCGTCAACACTTGACGGGTTTACTATTAATAATGCTACTAACGCAACAACATTAGGCACCGGATCATTAGTGCTAAGTGCTGGTGGACTTAGTGTTGCTCTTGATGCACGTTTTGGCAACGACATGTTTGTAACCAGAGATTTTAAATCTGGTGGATCATCAACATTCTTTGACACCATTATTGGTAGTGTTAGATCTGCAGCTTATTCGCAAGGAGACCCCCCAACAGGCGCATTGATTGTAGAAGGCGGCGCATGGATTAAAGAAGCATTTAACGTTATAGGCACATTTACCAACTTGGCACTAGCAGGAGTAGGTAATAGAGCAATCGGTGTTAATGCCCTTGGTACTGTACAAATTCAACCATCTGATGCTAGACTAAAAACAAATATCAGACCAATTGATCAAGGACTAAGTCAAGTATTAGAACTTACACCAGTGTCATTTACATTCATTGACACTAAGCTGTACGGAACACATACCGAAATTGGATTCATTGCCCAAGACGTCCAAAGAATATTCCCAGAGGTTGTTGGCAGCGGTGCTGACGGTGTCCTATCACTAGATTATTCTAAATTAGTAAGTCCGTTAGCCAAGGCTATTCAAGAACTAAATGCCATTGTTGAAGCACAGGGTCGACGCATTACTGAGCTAGAATCCAAGATACAGTAATCACTTGACAACAGGTCCGTAAATATGTTTTAATAACATATTACGGACTTTTTCATGACTAATTTACAATTCAGCCATAGCGGCACATTCGGCGACATTATTTACAGTTTACAAATTGTTAAACACTTGGGCGGGGGAGATTACTTCCTTCGCTTATATAATATTGACAATATGGCCAGAGAAACATTTGGCCCAAACGCATCAGCAGGTGATCATACCGGTGAGATGACTACCGCACAACACGAGAGCTTGATTTCTTTTATGGAAGCACAGCCCTACATCAAGAGTTACGGAGTATGGAAAGAAGGACAACACATCGATCACGCATTAGAATACAGCGGTCGAGAAATTGTCAAACGTGAAGGTAATTATTCTTGGGGCTACGCAAAGGCCGCAGGTGTTACTCCCGATCACTACTATAAAGAGTTTATGCTTGACCCTTGGTTAACAGTACCCGATCCTATTAAGATTAAAGATAAACCTGTTGTAGTAAACTGGTTAGATAGACATCGTTATGGTTGCCAATCAAAACCCGAATCTATTAAAAATTTAATTAGTAGAGGATTGGCGGAGCAAAGTGTGTTTGTTGGAATGCCTCAACAGCATGAAGCATTTCAAAAATATTGGAGTGTTAAGATTGATTTTTATCCAACCAAAGATGTACTAGAATGTGCCCGCGTTATTGCCGGAGCAGAGCAGTTTGTTGGCACACAGAGTATGTGTTTAAGCATCGCACTAGGATTAGGTAAGACTATCCTGTGCGAGCCTAGAAAAGATTTAGCACCCCAACAAAACGAGTGCTACTACGTTAGATCAAACGCTCATTACATTTAAACTGAACGCAGGGCATGAAAAATGTCCTGTAGTTCTGTCAACGCATCATCGTATCCGTTCTTCTTAACTCGAACAGCAACGCCACCTCTAGATTCCCATTGTTCACAATTATCATAGCGGTCGTCTACCAAGATATCCCCGTCGACTAAACAATGATCTTGCTTGTCGTATGAGTAAGGACCAAAGTGAACTTCAATGCCCGGGTAGCGTTCATCCATCCATTTAATTTTATCGTGGAATACTTCAAAGCAATCGTTGCCCCGCGGAATAGCGGTAAGCATAACTAGGTTCCACCCCAACTCATCGCGGAATCGTTTGGCTAAGGCAACTAGCTCATCTGCTTTTTCCATCTTAGGCAAGTTTCGATAAAAGTGTGGTGCGTGGCGCAATTCTTCCCATAAGTGAGTTGGCCAGCGCCCTTCTGGTTTATTAGCGGCGTCGATTGGAAATTCGGAGTGGAGATATTCTGTGGCGGCGGTATCCCAATCTGCTACAACGCCGTCCATATCAAGGTGAATAGTATGTTTTGATTTCATAAGTTATTATAACACAAAAGCACACCTTGGTGTGCTTTTATGATTGCCATTTATTTCTATAAGCCTCCATTGCCTTGGCACGGGCAACGGCTAATCTCACTTTAACGTAATCTGATAATTCATCTTCATGTACTATCCTTCCAAAGTCTTCACTTCTTCTATTACGACCAAATGTGACCTCATCATCAATAATGAGGCCATCATTATCATCAAGTTCGTTATTACTTAGCGGCTGGCTTTGCGGCTGGTGTTGCTTCAGTAGTGGCTTTTGCGTCTTTCTTAGCAGGCTCACTTTTGACAGGCTTTTTTTCATCTTTCTTAACTTCTGCCTTAGCCGGTGCTGGAGCACTTGCTGTAGCGGCAGGAGTTGCTGGAGCCTTAGCTGGTTCAGCGGCGAATACTGTTGCGGCAAACATTGTTGCGATTAGAGTTGCGATCAATTTCATGATATTTCCTTTTGGTTATATACAGAATTATCTCTGTATGCATATATAACGCGGTAGCTCTAGGAAACGTTTACAAACTTAATTCTTTATCTTCCAAATGTCGAATACTTGCCATTAGTAGTCGAATTTTATTTGAATTGCGGAGACTTTTAAATGTTAAATTAGCAATACCAAACTCGCCCTCTTTGGCAAGTCCTTCTTTACGATATCTGGCTAGCATGTCCTTAACATGATTTAACATGTCTAAACTTCTGCTTTTAAGAGCACCGTCGATGATCCCACCCCATTTTTTAGTTTCGGATCTTACTGCTTCGACATCATAGTCCATTGTTGGAGCTGGTGGTGATTTAAGCCATTTCTTTTCAACAAGACTGTACACAGCACTAACCGCAGGTTTATCTAAGTCTTCTACATATAACTCTACGGGGATTCCACGCATTGTAATGTTATGCTGTTCCTTCCATAACTTTCGTTTAGTATCAAAATATTCGTCAACCGGTAAGTCACAAAACACATGATTAAACGGTATAATAAGATGTAGATCTAAATCAGACTGGTCTGTGTAGTTGTAATTACTTTGACTACCAGTAATTACTATATCTACTAGCGTAGCATCTGTTTCTAAAAAGTTATAAAACACTTTTGCTAATTTCATTAACGCAGAATGAACTTCTGGTCGTAAATTACCGTCCTCATTCCATAGTTTAGGATTTAGGTCTTTGTGTAATTCAATTGGAGGGGAAAAGTCAAACAAGCGCATATAATGTATTTATTGGATTAAATATTCTTTATGCAAGGTTCTTTAAATCTAACGGGACATTTTTTATGTGCCCAACCAAAATGTATTGACTCATTTTTCGCCAGAAGTGTTGTAGTTGTTGCCCAACACGACGATAAACACAGCTGGGGTGTAGTAGTTAATAAACCCCATCAGACTATTACTCTGTCGGATATCATGAGAACTGCGGGGATTGAATACTTTATCAATGATAGACCAATATACATCGGCGGCCCCGTGGATCCTGGAAGAGTTCATGTAATTCATAGTTTAGATTGGACGGGCAGTTCTACTATTGCAGTTACTCCCGAAATTGGTATTACTGGAGACATTTCAATCTTAGCTGCAATAGCAGGCGGAGACGGGCCTAGTTTATATCGCATTGTAGCAGGTGTGTGCGTGTGGGGATCAAAACAACTAGATGGCGAATATAAAGGGTTACCGCCCTGGAAGCCAGAGCACAGATGGCTCGATGCCCCGGCTACTTTAGAGGCTGTTTTCGATCAATATGGTGACGATCAGTGGCAAAAATCAATAGAAATTATAGCAAAATCAGTCATTTCGACTTGGTTTTAAATCGGGGTATACATACCCGTACTCTTTGTACATCCATTGAATAAAACGTTCAACTTCTAATTTTGGTCCTACAGTATCCTTGTAGACTTCATAGGCTTTTTGTATTCGTTTTAACATTTCTGATTCAGTAATAGTTCCGCTCATTAATCTTTCTCCGAATTTAAACTGGAAATTAAGTCCCTAATTTTAGCATTTCCAGTAGCTTTTACTTTGGCAATTCCAATACCCTCAGTTGGGTCAGTTCTAATTTCGCCAGTTTCCTGATCGACAACTGTGCTGGTCTTTTTAAGATTTAAATTTTGATAAACTGAACTAGGGCCAGTTGTTTGTTTTGTCTGCCCACTAGGCGTATAGTTTGATTCACCTTCTTCACCTAGGTCTGAAATACGTAATGTATCTACATCAAACTCTAAATCAACCTTTTGTCCTACACCCGAGCTAGAACGTGTTTTCATAAACTGAATTTGATAGCGTCCACGCTCTTTCATAGCACGACTTGTAAAGATACCAATAACGTTATCTGCTGTCATAATCTTTGACAAGCCACCAGAAATGTGACTGTGATCAAACTCGATTTCTTCAACAGCACTACGATTTAATTGTGATGCTGTAACTGTAATGCATTTTGTTTCCATTGCTAAGTTACGAATTTCTTCCGATACATACTTGTCCTTAACAAACAAATCACTTGGGCTAACCTTAACGCTTAACGGCATCATTAAGTCCAAGTAGTCAATCAAAATAACATCGGGAGCAAAGCCTTTCTTAACTTGATATTCTTTCAAATACGCACGGATGTCATTACAGTTTTTACCCGATGGCATATATTTGATCTGCATGTCGCCTGCTTTCTTTTGAAGCATCTTAACCTTAAGTTCAACATCATCAATATTCTTAAACACATCTCTAGTACCGATGCCTGTCATCATACTGTCAATACGCATCGACACCAAGCCCTCTGCCAATTCAAATGTAAGGTACAATACATTAAGTCCTGCCAGTGCCCAGTTGACACCTAAGTTTGCCAAGAACAAAGATTTACCGCCGCCTGAGCCAGCACAGAAAATGTTCAACTCACCTCGGTTAAATCCGCCATACAGCTTCTTATCGATACTAGGCCATCCTGTACTAATCTGCCCATTCCCATCTTTTAACTTGCTCAATCGTGCTCTCGGATCTTCAAAATAATCTGTACCCATATCCTTGTTTAACGATATCTGGATAGCATCCTTGATCAACTTTTCAACAGGGTTATAGTCACCTGCTTCAATCATGTCAGCACTTTTTAAAATTGCTCTTTCAAGTGCTTTGTGTCTACTAAACTTTTCAAAGTCGTCTAGTAACCATTCATAGTTTTCTTTAGGTACTTGTGCCGCAATAAAGTCAGTGCCGCATGTTGCGTTGACAATATTTGTCTCTGGCATAACTTTATATTCATCAACGTATTTCTTAATAAACGTTGCGCCATCTTGTAGTTTTCTATCAAAACTTTCAGGATCAAAGATGTTAGAACATCGCATATAAGTTTCGGCATCGCCTAGAAACATATCGAGATATAGTTTTTGTATTTCGCTATTATAGTTTGTTTTTTCACTCATCCATTCTCTCCAGTTTCTTTTTCTCTAGTTCTATTTTTATCTTGTTTGTTTCACGAGCACCTATGATCGTGAGCAAAGTATATACTCGGCCATATCGCTTTACAGCATCTGCTACGTCTTTAATATCATGTTCCCATTCTGGCAAACTAATTGCCCAATCGTTATCCAGTGCGGCTTTTATGAGTTTAGCACCGGGTTTATCTCTGTCAGGAACTACTATAACTTCTTTACCTAATTGACGTAATCTCATTACATGAGCTTCATTAGGTTCATTAGTCATGATGGCAACACCGTCAACAGCAATAGCGTCAAACTGACCTTCGACTACAATTACATACTGTCTACTATTGTCCTGAGCATCAATGTTAAACAGATATGTGCCTTGACTATCAGTTAGGTACTTTGGCTTACCGTCTTTAATTTTTCGACCAGTATATCCCACAATTTTACCATTGTTATAAAACGGAATTAATACACGGTCTTTATATCCAGGAGCAGGCGTCCACATCCAGTTATACCATTCTAACTTAAATCCCCGTTCAATTACATAGGTAACAGCATTAATAAAATCAGGATCAGTACATCCTTCGTTGGCTAGTTCTGTAAAGGTTTTGCTGTCGTCTGGTAATGAGCGTTCTTGTAGTGTTAGTTCGACAACTTTTCTAACTGTTGGCAAATCTTCTCGTTCACGCATTGCAGTTAGCATTAGCTCAGACACTTTGCTATCTGGCATACCTAACCAATTAAACAACTGCTTGGTATTATTTGATAATAGTTTACCTTTAGACCAACCTGCTTTGAATCCACAATTAAAGCAATGATATTGAAAGCCTCCAATTGGATTCATTAGGACGCCGCCCCGCTTTCTATCATCGGGTTTTTCTCCTTTATGGTGGCAACACACAGCGTTGAAACTAATCCAGCCGCTGGGCGTTTGCTTTCTTTTTGGAGGTAAGAATAATTGTAGTTCTGCGTCAATGACACTCATGCTACAATTTTAACTTCTATAGACTAACTTGTCAAAGGTTCCGGTGTATTCAGTATTGTCGTTTTGACCTGGTAAACCAACAGGAGTATCTGGTAAAAACATTAAGCGAACATATGTGAACGCTCCTTGGAAGTTAACGTAGTCAACTCCGGTAAATCCATTGTAGTGTCTGGCAACAACAGTGGCAAATGTACTTTGATTACCACTTGGAGGAGGATTGTTATCCAGGCTTCCCTGCATGTAGACCCAACCTTTAAATTTAGTCATGTAGTAAGCGGCAGTATGATATTCACCGTGACTATGAAAACTAGGATTGGCAGGAATATTACTTGTATCCCACATAAAGTTACCGGCACCTGGATCTCTATTAATATGTTTTTGGAATGCTGTGATTCCAATGCTAGGCTGCAACGCAGGTAGTAAGTCATGTACAATGTGTAATGTTCCTGCCATTCCATAATATGTATTGGCAAACGCAGGAGTATACGTTCCGTCATCTTCTAACATACGTACACCAAACTGGTAGCTGGTACTGTCTAGTCCCCAGGTATCGCCTTCATTTAATGTTAATAAGGCAAGTCCGCGAGATGCTAATGTAGTACCATCATCGATGACGTCGATTGTTTTTTCTATCATTAATCTTTGGTTGCGTGTATCAAACATACTGAACACAAAACTCTTACCGGCAATTGGAATTGGCTTTTGATCGCTGTTTTTAAACTGCAGTTGTATCTTATTTTTAAGTCCTTTTTGGACCTTAAGTTCGTGCTGGTACATAACGTTGTGTATCCTTTGATTATTGTCCAGATCCAATAATAGGTCGTATGAATTCTGGTATAAATAGACTGGTAATTTAATCATATCATATATTTATTCAATGACCACTAAGGACGAATTCCAAGCAAAATTTCCATTTATTACCTGTATAAAAATAGGTGATAGTGAATACGTGGGCATCATTATTAATTTAGATGACAATGTTGTTAGCATCTATAACTTTTCTGATATTAGATCCGAGCCCGATAAGCAATCGTTTTTAGAATTAGGTGATGTTTGGTGGTGGGAAAGTAATCGTAAGATTCCTATTAACATTTTCTTAAAACAAGAAATGACAATGTATAGAAGTTGTATTAAAACTTTTAATAGTAAAGACGTTGAGGTTGTGTTTGGACCAACAGTGAACCTTAGTGAAATTGCCGAGAAGCGTGTTAAGAGAAAATCAATTCAACTTGTTAGAACACCTAACAAACGTCCAAGTCGTTAACTAAATCCGTAACTTATTTTTTCACAGATTAAATTCATCTGTACTACAATTGCCACGGCATAAGCAACTGCGTGAGCCTTCTTAAAGAAATATTCGTCAGTAGTCGGACGGATCCATACTTCCTTCATTATCGTCTGCCAGTCCTGGCCAATCAAGTGTCTCTTTGCCGGACGGATCATAGCGAGGACCGCACTTAATTGTTCCACGGAAGTAGGGCAAGTCTTCCTCAGTACCGTCCCATGCCCGTTCAAATGAAATAACAGATTCACAAAGTCGTCTTGTAAAAGTAAATCCCATAGTGGTTCAGTCTCCATTAGTTGTTTCAGGTGTTCTTCGTTTCTTACACCTTCATAGACTCCGACATTTAGAAAGTCAATTTTAAAATAACCTCTACGTTCTGCCTCTTTATAATCTATTGTACTTATTCCTGTCAGAGGATTGTACGGAATAGAAGTACAATATACACCGGTATTGTGCTTTTTAAAAGTTCCATCTTTATCAGTCATAGCCGCTGGGATATGCTTGATAACATCAAGTGCTTTCTTTCTGTCAGCAAAGTCGATATCAATATCAGGCATTAGGTAAATCCGATTGTCCACCGTTAGCAAGTGATAACATCAAACTATATTGTTCGTATGCCTTTTTAACAGCTGGATATCTATCACGCAAATATTTTTCGTTTTCTTTTTGTTCCATTAGCATTTCAAACATATTGTAATGACCTTTTTTACTCATGTTGTTAAACACTTCATTTTCAAAATGAGCAATGCGTTCTAGTTCACTTTCACTAATTTCAATTGTATATAATGTTTCAGTTTCAAAGTCATTTGTTATTGAATCAATTCGATTATAATCGTTTTGATATTGAAACCATTGTACATTCATTTTAGTAAATTTGTAAGCACGTTTTCCGGAGTCTAATACTTTAATTCCGTGTTTGTGACAAAATTCTTTTGTAGTGATATCAGTCAATTCCAGTCTCCTTACAAACTTCTTTTACAAGAATTGCGTCAGCAGGATAATCTTTAAATTTTGCCAACCAGTGAGGTACATCAAATGCTGGTTCAATAATGTCCATCTGTTCGTCGTTAAACTTTCCAATCATATCTCTACCAGACCTACAATTTAATACAAGCCATGGACTAATATAACCGTTTCGAATATCATTTACGGCCCTGTTTAGATTTACATATAAGAAGTAGTGTTGAAATTCTGCGTTGTTAGCATCGGCCCATTCCATCATATGTTTTAAACTACGTTGTACTGCCGCTTCAACCGGTTCTACTTTTAACATTTCAAATAGGTATGTGTCGTATAATTCATCACGGCACCAATGGTCTAATTTAACGCCACTTCTAATTACAAAATCCATGAACTTTTCTGGATATAAGGGCATTACATTGTTGACAAAACTTCCAAATTTAACAAACGCATTATAGTAAGGGCTCTTACAAAAATCATCGTATGTCTTGTCTTTTTTAGCACCTTGTGTTAATCTAAAGAACTTGTTAAACGCAAGGAATCCAGCTTGTACACGCTTTTCATCTTTTTGCATTGCTCGACGTTTTGGCTCGCACATGTGAGCATACAAGGTCTTTTCTTTCATAAAGGCCTTGCCACAATGTACGCAACCAAAAGGTTGTTCTTCTAATTTAATAATCACTCGTATTCTTTCCGTTGCTTTTTATCAAAGCCCATTTTATCAAATAGTTCGTCTTTATCTTTCTTATCCATCATACTAGCCATTAGTTTAATATCTTCCATTTTTCTAGCAGGATAGATTTCACATAATAGTTTTTCAATCTTATTTGCTTTTTCTTTCTTACCAGCGGCTAGATATGGATGATATGCCGGAACTCCTACTCCAGTAACAGCAAACAATTTCCATAATAGTGCTTTATGATTTTTACTTAACTCCCAATGATTTTTATTAACACACTCATTGGTCATTTCGAGGAAGTGAGCTTGAACATCATAGTCACCTTGTACGCTGGCTGTATATCTCATAAGAACAAACGGACTAAAAGATTTCTTTTCTTCATCCGTTAGATTATCATAAAAGTTATAATTTTTTGTGTCAACTGCTTTGAGTTCTCTTTTAATGTCAAGTGCCATGATCTTTAATAGTATAATAGATTGTTAGTGCGTGGTCAAGTGCCTTGGCTAAAGATGCATTTTCTTTAGCGGCCATTCGAACATCGTGCCAAAGTTGGCTTTCTCCGGGGGTGCTCATGTAGTTTCTATGATCGAGCGGATCTCTATGTTGCGGCAAGTTATACCCTACAAGGGTTCTTTCCGATTTACCAAATTCTCTAGCGTACACTTCTCCTCCGTTTCTTTCATAGATGTATGTTGCTCCTGGTGTTAATGATCCCATATTATGCTACCTTAGTAAGTGGGGCAATGTTTGATACTACTGCCCATCGTAGTTGCCCCTTTGTACCGGTATGTTTTTCTGTCCTGTGTTCTATCCATCCTGGAAACATTATTACATCGCCGGAGGATATAGGAACTTTATACCATCCCTTAGATACACTTTTTTTAGGTTGTAGTCTCCAAAAAGATTCTAACGGATCTGCTAGTTCTAGATATCCTGAATTGTTTGGAACATTCATATAGGCTATTGTAGTTAACGGAACACCCCTGTGTATATGAGATTCAGTTAAACTTCCGTAGTCTTGATAATTGACCCAGCTTGATAAACATCCAAATTGTATGTCCATCATATTCCATTTTTTAAAGAGTATAGTGCCTATTTCTCCAGATAACCAATTGTAGTAATCTTGAAATTCTGTAGAGGTGTGCGGCTGTTCATTCTTGTTATTAACTGAACTACCTGTATCACCTTGTCCCAACGCTGTCTTTATTGTTGATCCGTTTATAAGTCTATTACACACAGGCAACATACTTCCTAAGTCCCATTCGTATCGACTTCTCCATACAATATTAGGAAATAGGATTTCTTCAGTCATTTACCAACACTTAGTATAATCAACAATTTCACTCTGACGACTAACATCCTTGACAAAGAACGCACATACTGGCTTCGGTCCAGGTGTTAGTGGAGTTGTTAGTAACTGTCCAGGTTTCATTTTAGGGAAGTACCATTTAACATCTTGATAAACATCAATAATGTCAATATCATGAAACTCGGGTCTAAAACTTGATAACGGATTAAAACAGAATGTTCTAAACCCCCGATCGTTTAAACTTGTTAAGGGCAATACTTCCATATCGGGTCCTGTAGGATCCCCAACAATAGTACACCAGTCTAATGGCATATTAATTGTGTATGGTCCTACTTTAAGTACAGCGGCTGGTGCTGTAAATGATTCCAAGAAGATCAACGGAATAAAGAAATAGTCAGGGTTACTCGAATCACTATTATCAAGTACGCTGAATCGTAAATCTTCATCGATTTCATCTGGAAGTTCGTTCAGATAAAATGTCTGATCGTCTAGTGTTAAAATTTGCATTTAGTATTTTACCTTTTCAACTGAGAACGGATATTTCGCCTCTTTATAAAACTTCTTACGTTCTGTAAGATGTTTTTTCGCATATTTGCTACTAGCAGTTAAGTCCCAAATTTGTACAAAATCCTTGTCATCGGCTTTTCTTATCCCCCGTCCAATGCTTTGGATAACACGGACAAAACTTTTTCCGGGTTCCAAAAGAACCATATTAAAAATACGAGGGATATTAATACCCACAGCGGCAACACCATAGGTAGCCACAATAATCTTGTTATCGCTTGTCGCCACGTCATCGTATTCTTCCTTGCGATCCTTTGTTTTTACTTCACCACTAATGAACACAGAATTTTCTATGTTACTAGTTATTATACGCCCTGATTCAATTCTGTCAACCAGTACTAGTGTATTCCCAGTTTCACCAATACCCTTAACTAAGTTACTAATAAAATTCATTCTATCTTCATTGGTAACTAGATATTTTAGTTCTTCGGGGTAACTGCCAAACTCTTTCCATTCGGCTGTTTGAATAATATTAACATGACAGGTACTTAATACTCCAGACTCTTGTAGTGTATGAGCCTTAACTTGATTAACAACTTCTCCTAGGCCGCACTTGATATTTTGAAAATCAATATCTTCTTTAGGCACAGTTCCTGTTAATCCCCAACGAATGGCACAATTTGCTAGATGATTAGTTAATAGTTTTTTAAGTACTTCGGCCTTGGCCATGTGTACTTCATCGACCATAACAGTTTGAACACCATCAAGAAAAACTGCCAATGTTAACGCATCGTCATCAGTGGAATCTTTGGATTTTTTGTCTAAAATATTTAAACTTTGCCATGTACATATAGTATGTGTTTTGTCCAAGTTCTTTCTATCACCGTAGTACACTCCAACGTCTAATCCACAGTTGATAAAATCTTCTTCTGTCTGTTCAACAAGGCTTTTGTTAGGAACAATAGTTACTGTTCGACCATATTTTTCACAAATTTTTGATAACGTTGCGGTGGTAATAGTCTTACCAAATCCAGTAGCAATCTCTTGGATACATTGCGGGTTTTCGAGGAACATATTAACTACATCGACTTGGTCGCCTCGTAGTCTAATCTTTTCTCCGGCAAATCGATGGCCTTCTGGCCAAGTTGTATCACCCCAAAAATCTTCAGAAACTTTGGCAAATTCTAATACCGGACTATTACGATGATCCTCAATTTCTGGGTCGTAACCTAAGCGGACAATTTCTTCAATTACCTCTGGTAACAGACTCATGTACGTTGTACCACCTAGACCAAAAAAACTTGTACAGCCATCCCAACGGCCTAATTTGTACGCAGGAAGATATCGAGCTTTTTGGTCGAAATATTTGAATTTTTTAACCAAAGACTTGCGTGTGTCAAGATCTAAATTTTCTATCTTAACATTAACTTCATCTTTAATTACAATTTTACAATATTTCATTATCTTCTAATTCGTCTACCCACATGATAGAATTGTATTTGTCATCTAGAATCTTTTTTAGTGACTGATGACTACCCAACGGATCACAACTAATAACTAGACCAAAATCTATGCCACTTTTTACCAGTGGCTTTTTAATACGTCTACTAACAAATACAACTTTCATGTCTTTTCTAATGGGGGTGTTTAATTTGTTATCTCTAACATAATCATTAAACGCTTTATTTGTAATATTGTCAACCCTAAACATCACCGTCATATCATTTTCAGTGTATCCCAGCGAAAATAAGTACCTGTGCCATTTTTTTAGGTGGCCTAGTTCTTGGTGTTCGGGGATAACAACCATGATAGAATCAATTGAATTAATCAATTGAGTAAAACAGGTAAGCTCGTGCTCTTTTGCCTTAACAGTCATTTCGTGACCAATTTCCTTTTTCAGGAATTTTCTGGTGATAGGCGAAATTTCCGAGGAATTTATGAAATTTTCACATTGTTCGTCCCACACGTCAATACCATATAGCTTGGCCAAAAACAGGGCATCGAGGATTTTGTCACTAGTAGGTAACGGCACACTAGAGTGAGCGTTCTTGAACGTTGGCTTGTTGTTTTCAATAACCATGGACGGAACATAGTCCTCCATTTTTTCCATAATTTCTTGGATTTTTTCATAAAATTCCAAAAATTGTGAATCTGCCGAAAAACCAAGTGGAATCAGGTTATTGCCTAACCAATTGATACTACCTTCAGTGAGGCTGAACATCCATGTCTTCTCATCTGGGTTCCAGTCGGCCCAATCACCCGACTTGTCATTTTTAAATTCTCTCACTTTTTTGACCAAATTTTCGTCATATGGGAAAGATACCTTAATGTAGTGTTTAAATTTAAACTCAGAGTTCTTTACTACTTCAATGCGTTTGGTCTGTGGTGTAAATTCTCTTAGAGGCTGACCCCAAATTTCATTATCGATGATCCTATCAACATTGTGGCCGAGTTTAACAACTAACTGTTGACGATATTTTCGGCATAATTTCAAAGCCAATGACCCCTGCTTGATCGTAAGGGCTCGACCCATCATAATTTGATTGTCAAAACTTGAAATAATTTTTTCGTCTGGTTTGAAGACAGTTGCCTGTCCCCATGCCATTGATGAAATCAAGTCCTCGATAGTCTTAGGAGATTGGTTGTTGAAGATCATATTGTAATATCTTCCATGCCTGCGGTGCGAAGTTTAATAATGTTGGACAGTTGCCATTGTTTGATGTCAATTGCCTTAATGATACCGAGCCAGTGGTTACGTAGCAGGGCAAATTCGTTAATGATCTTGTCCATGTCTACAACGTCGGCTTCACCGTCAACATATTTTTCAACATCTCGACTGCTTAATGCTCGTTGGTAGTTTTCAAGGTATTTCTTAAACACCTTAGAACGTAGTCTGCGAGATTCTATGTTGAGGTACTCAAGGATTGCTTCGATCTCTTGAAGTTGATTGAACCTATGCTCAACAATACCAGGAAGAGCGGCAGAGGCTCGTTCTATGTTTCCATAGACTTTGATCTCTTTCCGCGCTTCATCTAGCTCTGTATAATAGTGGTCAATACAATCTGGGAGATGAGCAATGTCCTTGCTCACCTTTGAGTACCAACTCATTAATAGTCCTCGTCTTCCTCATAGAATGTGTCATCATCACCGTCGTCAAACGATTCTTCTTCGTCTTGTACGGCTTTGATAGCATCATCCAGGTGGGGATCGTATCCGGTATAAGTTGCCAGGTCTTCAATACTAATATCTTTTCCTAATAGAAAATCTACGTATTGATTTGCTGCCATCTCTCTATTTTTTTCTGGGATATACTCACGAAATGTATCCCAAATTTCCATAATTAATGATTCATCCATTTTTATGCTTCCTCACTGTCCTCAGTAATTTTTGATGTAGTTAAAGATTCCGCCGCCTTAGCATCCCACTCGTTCATAATAACGTGTAGTTTGTCTTCGGTCCAATTCTTACGGAACTCAGCAACAATTTCACCAGTATCTTTACTGGTGTATGCTAATTTATTCCCAACTTTAGATAATACACCCATTTTCTCGAACATGTCAACTAAACCGGATGTAGGACTCATACCAGTTGAATATGGAATCTCAACTTGTACTGATTCGAACGGTTTGGCATAGCGAGTTTTCATAATTTTACATGCTGAACGAATACCCAATACTTCAGTTACCTTGTTGCCGTCGGCATCAACTTTAAGTTTGAGTTTTTTCATGGCAACTACAATAGAACTTGCGTAAACAAAGCCTTGTCCACCACTAATCTTGTCGTCTGGGTCAAACATATCTTGGCTTGCGTATGTGTGATTTGTACAAACCATACCTACGTTATAACTGCCAAACATGTTCACACAGTTACGAACAAGTGATGTAAGTGCTTTGGGTTTACGACCCATATCACCTTTCATTTCACCTGCTTCAAACTGATTAACGTCTGTAGGAGTTAGCAACATGCCCAAAGAATCAATTACAAACAACACCTTTGGACGTTCTTCCAACGGCATTACTTTATACTCTTTCATGAACTCTGAAATAGTTTTAGCTACATCGTCAATCATGGCCATATTAAGTTTAAGCAACTTATCTTCAGCTGTATCAACACCCAAATCTAGCAACCACTGTTTGTCCAAAGCATTTTCGCTGTCAACTAGGACAACAAAAATACCTTGTGCTTGAGCGGCTTTAATAATGTTACCGGAACAGATATATGATTTACCTGCGCCTGATTCACCCGCAAAAACTGTTACTTTACCCAGGGGAACTCCCTTAAAGAAGTCCCCTGAGATAAGATAGTTTAGGGCGTAGTTACCGGTTGAGATCCAATCGGTTGGGTCGTTAAACCCGATTCCCAAGCCATCAATAGATTTAGTGATAGACTTGCGGAACTTCGAAATATCGAAGGCCTTTGCCATAGTCTATCTCCTTACTCTGACTTGCTACGATTACGGATCATTGCCAGAATGTTCTGAGCACGATCACTTGCGTCACCACCTGCGGATTCTGCTACTGGAGCAGGAGCAACCTTAGCTACTGGAGTAGCTGGTTCTTCCCACGGAGCATCTTCAGACTCGTCTGCTACCGGAGCCGGAGCTGCCTTAGCTGGAGCAGGAGTACTATTACCAGTTGCTTGACCACTACCGCCCATACCGGCTGGTTTGAAATATTGTCCCCAACGTTCCATATCAAATGCTTCACCGTCAACTGACGCTTCAAACATTTGCATCATAACTTTGAGTTCAACGTCGCCGGGCTTCTTAGGCAAGAAGTCTTTGAGGTTAAATGGGCCGTGTTGCTTGATTGCCGCATTTTCTTCTTCACTCAAGGCACGTTCACGACGAGCCCAGTTAGAAGTAGAATAGTCTGCGTAACCACCCTTGCTTGTTTTAACAATCTTAAAATCCAAACCACGAACGTAGTCTGTTGGGATTTCTTCAATCTCAGAATCCATCAAAGCGGCTTTGATGATATTGTGAATTTGACTGCCGATAATGAAACGGCGGATTGGATTCTCAGGAGTCTTATCTTCCTGGAATTTTGTATCTACTACAAAGCCTTGATACAAGTATGAACGCTTTTTCCAGTACTTACGACCCATATCTTCTAGGTTTTTATCCTTGAACCATGGACGTACTTCTGTTAGAATTGGACAGTTCTCGCCCCACATTTCCATACAAGGAACTTGTACAGTAACAGGTTTTGAGTTTGTTTCACCTTTGACTCCGGCGAATGGCAATTTGATCATTGCTCGTTCGATCCAGAAAAAAGTGTTTGAAGGGTCTGCGTCAGGTAAGAATCTTACTGTTGCTGTTTGACCTTCTTGGATGTTCCAGTGTGGAAAGATTGCGTTGTCACCACCGCCCGTGCCGCCGGTGTTTTGTTGACTTGCTTGTTGAAGTTTTGCGCGGATTTCTGCTAAAGTTGCCATAATGTTTTTCCTTAATGATTTAATTTATGTGCCATTTCTTTAAAGCCAACTGACTAAAAAGAAAAAGTGCATATAGTTAACTATACGCACTTTTATTTATCTTGTCAACAAGAATTGTATTTAAAACTGGTTTATTTTGCCAAACCTGCTAAACGTAGCATAACATCAAAACTTTCGTCTTTCTTTAATCTGCCATCAGCTTCTGCTGATTTTAACATAGCGGCACGGTCAGCATAGCTTCCACGCTTAACATCTTTGGCTGCTTTCTTTTCACCTGGTGTTGGATTTTTTACGTGTTTTAATGGGTCAAACCCTTCGCTAGATTTCTTTTCAGTTTCACGACGAGCTTTATCGCTTAAATTAGTAACCTTTCCACGGGGCTCTTTATTTTTAGACTTTTCCCAATCGCCTTCGTGTTTCCAAGATTTAACTTTACCATCTTTATCTTTTTCTACGGTATCAGTTGCTTCTGGAACAGCAATACCGGCAAGTTTCATAACTTCGGAGAACTCGTGATTACTTTGAGATCGTTGTTGCATTCTGGTAACCATTAACTCTACAACTTTTCCAGCCCTATCTCCAAACTGTTTACCAGCCATAATTCCTAGTTCAGTTGCGCCCTTGCGCCATTCGCCTAATCCTTGCTCACGTGCGTGTGGGTTATAGAACGCACCAATAAATTCGGCTAGTTCTTTTAAGTTAGGTTTAGGATCTTCAAGGTGTTGTTCTTTGTTATCCATTTGCTCTTCTTCAGCAACTGGTTGTTCTACGCCCCCAGCTTCTGGAGCAGGCGGTGCTTCTGGAGCAGGTGCTGGCTCTTCTGCCGGTGGTGCTTCTGGAGCAGGTTGCTCTTCTTCGCCGCCACCTAATTGTGATAATACTTCTGGGTCATTTACTTTTAACCAAGCTTCAATTGTCTCTAACGGATCTGCGGCAGGATCAACTGCGGCAAGTCCTTTTAGTGCTTGCTCCAACGCAGGATCTTCAATACCAATTCCTGCTAATGCTTCAATAGCACTTGTACCGTCTGGTCCTAGTGTTAATCCAGAACTAATTAGATCTTTAAATTGAGCAACTTGATCAGGAGTCATTGTACCTTCAGAGATAGCGTCGGCCCAGTTTTCAAAATTTTCAAAGCCAACACTTTCGCGTTCCATACGAGCATTATAATCATTTCTCATCCGTTCTTCTTTATCATTTAATGATTGTAAACGCTTTTTAGCAGAGTCGTCTCCACTCTTTGCTTTTGTTTCAAGGTCTTTCCTGTGATGGGCTTTTAACTCACGAGCATGTTCTGCGCCTGCCGAATTAGGATTATATGCTTCATCTACATCATCACATTCACACTTGCTTTCTAACATACCGCACTCGTTGCAAGTTTCTTCTTCGCCTTCGTGTACTAGATCTTCTAGATCAACAGTACCTGCTTCTTTCATAATAGAATGGATTAATGGAAATACACTTGCCAGTGTTTCGTCAAACTGTTTAACTGTAAACTTATTTTTGTAATCTTCCATTGTAACTGGATCTAATTCGCTGTCAATTGAAGACGGAACAAAACTTTCCATCCATGACTCATAAGACTTTTGTCCTTGAATACTGTTTAAGTTATGACGTAGTTGTTCTAACTTTGCTCCAACACGAGCATGAATCATATTAGCATCGTCATTAAGTTGACCAGTTTTAGCATGACGTTTGAATGTTGCTAGTTGACTAATTTGTTCACTCATTTGAATGATAGCAGTCCCACCATCATCATACGGTCGGCCTCCGTTAGCAACGTGACGTTGCATTGCCTTAGCGCCTGCTAAATGATTGTATGGATATTTGAAACGTTCGCCGTCTGCATTTTCAATAAACAAAGCGTTAATGTGGCGACTACGATCACCTGCCTTTGCTTCGTCTACTGCTTTACCATGTCGTATAACAAGGCGTGTATTTTCTAACTTGCGGTAGCTTGTCTTACTGCTACCATACATAGATGATTCGTTCATATCTGTTTCCTTAGATCCGTTTTGTGCTAGGTATTGAAAATCATTCTTATTCAAATTACCTTTTGTAATATCTCTAGTGTCAAATCTCATCATTCTTCGCTTGGCAAAGTAACGCATTTCTTTTAAGAAATCGTACCATAGTCCCCGAGTAATTGAGTCTGTACCTTCTGTAATTCCTTGACTATAGAAAATCTTTAGTGAACCGCGGTCATTGATGCTAAGACTTACACGGCCTAAATTATTGCCTTCGAGTACAAAATCGAAGTCGAAAAACCTAGCTTCTTTTGGATCACTAGTTACTGCGCCTTCTTCGGTACCCATCTGTAAATTGGTAAAACGAGAGCGTACTTTATCAAACAGGTCTTGTGCAATGATTTCTATAATGTTCATATCTATATTTAGTTAAAACTGTTGATGTAGATGGGCATGGGTAGATCCATATCGTCCAGCAACCGGTCTTCTGTCATTTTTGCGTAAACAGCTGGATCCCAATCTCCTAGCATCATCATCATACGTATTGCTAGTAAAAACGCGGCCACTAGGTCATCATGCTGTGTTTCTTTTGCTTCAAATGTAACGCCACGAGCAATAAATGTCTTAAGTTCTGATATTAAACTACGACTATGAATTGTAATTTGGCGCTGTTCAACCATCTGTTTTAGCTTGGCACACGCATTAATCTTGCTGGTATTTGTCGTGTTAAATCCCTTACGGAAACGTCTAACATGTCCTCTTTTGACTGGTTCGCTGAGAAACATGCCAGGAATAGTTTCTTCTCCCATTTCGCTGATAGCAACTAGCGCGGCTTCGCCCATTGTATTATTTTCTACTGAGAAGTATAGATTAGGTGCCTGAGAGCATTCTTGATCGATATACTTACATATATCTCGTAAGATTCTAACCTGTGCCTGTACTGTGGTCATATTGTGATGCCACTCTGCTACCTGTATCATACTGGGTATTTCAAGTACTTCAATTGCGGAATAGTCTCCACCTGTTCCCATAGCTGGGTCATGGGCAACAATGTAGATGGCAGATGGATCTATCTTTTTGTACCATCGAACTTGCCCCATTTTCATAATTGGTTCAGTTGATTCTAATCCTGCTAAACTAATAGAACTAATAAGTGTCTCGTCGAATACTAAGAATTCACACTCGTGCTCACGACGGAACCGTTCTTCCCCAATACGTGACATTTCTTCTGCTTTCCACTTATCATCGCGATCAGGATGTTCGCTCCAATGTGCCTTGAACGGAAAGAATCCGTTCTTTCCAACTTCTTGTTCGTTACCAAACTCGTCTGTGCGTTTGTTTGCTTCGTACCATATTAGCGCAAATTGATCTTCGTCCGAGTTAGGAGTTGATGTAATAATTGCCTTACCACCAGTTGCTAGTGTAGGTGAAATAGATGTCCAGAATTCACTAGCCACGTTAGGCGGAACGAACGCAAATTCGTCGGCGTATAGTAATGATAGCGACATACCACGACCTGTTGTTTCTGTAGTTGTCTGTGCTACAATACGTGATCCATTATCAAATTCAATACTTTCTTTATTATAACTTGTAACACCGGGCCGTATAAAGTTAGGACATAGTTCATAAGCATAACGAATACGTGTCATAATTTCTTTAGCACCAGTGTACTTGTGCGCGGCAATTAGAATGGTACTATCTGGAATAAACATCGCATACCATAGTAAATATCCGCCGGCTGTTGTAGTCTTGCCTGTTTGACGAGGTAACATATTAACATTAAAACGATGTCCGTGATAACTGTCAATTAGTCTTTTTTGATATTCAAAAGGAGCATACAACAACTTACCTTTAGTAGGATGTTGGATATGGAAGAAATGATCTAAGAAATAATGTGGCCCATTAACAGGATCCATACAGTTCTTTAAATGCTCAATTTCTTCTTCAGTCCACTTTTGTGTAGAGTGGGCTTTTTTAACGAGTTGACTATCTAAGTTTTTACTTGGCATGAGAATATTTACCGAAAAAAATAGCTCCCGGAGGAGCTATTTGACTGTCTTACAGATTAATCATACTTGTTGTATTTGTCTCTAATTTTATCTAAAGATTTTCCTTCTTTACCAGCCTTGGCCAATGCTTGCATGCCAGCCTTACCATATTTTTCATGGCCCTTGGCCGCACGACTCATAGTTTTTTCACCTTCTTTGACAGAATATTCTTTCCCGCCAACTTTGATTTTTTCGCCCTTTTGAACACCATCTGATTTAGCGTCACGTACTGCTTTTCCAAATGCGTTACCTTCTTTAGCTTTGCCTTCACCTACAAAGTTCTTATAGTCTGCAAATAGTTGTGCCTCAAATGCTGCCTGTGATTCTTCTTTCTTTTCTTCTTTGTCGTCTTCGCTTTCTTCCTCTTGGTCTTTCATTGGATTAGATCCACTACCTGGAGGTGTATATTTTTTCTCGCCCGAGTCAACTTTATCGCGTAAGTCGGCCATGCTGTTAGGATCAAACTTTGGAGGCTTTGTAGGATCGGCAGGAGTATTACTATATTCTTCATCCTCTGGCTGCTCTTCGTCATCTCCACCAGATTTCTTAACTTCCTGGTCTGTGCTTACTTTAACTGGATTGTCTGTTGTAATCTTTACTGGCTCGCCTGTACGGATTTTTTTGATAAGATCCATGATTTCTTGGTCGCCAGCATTGTCAACATCAACTGGGCCATTGCCAGCTGGCAACATTCCGTTTGCTGGTTCTGCGTCATGATCATCCATGTCGTGATCACCGTCGTTGTCGATGTCGCCATGTGACTTGCTAACATCATCCATTCCGCCCATTGGAGGAAGTAAACTTGGTAAATCTCCGCCCATACTTGGCATTGGCGCTCCCATACCTGGCATACCTGCTGTTGGCATATCGCCTTTTGCTAGGTCCATAATACCACGCATCATAGCAACAATTTCGCCGGCGTTGCCTGCGCTCATGTTTAAGCTAGCTGGCAATGTTGGGGGCATTGGTGCTCCCATACCTGGCATACCACACTCAACAATTTTAGTAGACTGTTGACCAGATAGCATTTTTAATGCTGTTGTGTCAAAGCCTTCGTCTAATTGAATAGGTGCGCTGGATTTTTTAGATTCTGTAATGATCTTCGGTTGATTTGATTCAATTGCGTCGATCTTTTTTAATACACTATTAAAGTTCATATTATTTTCCTTCTGTAGCAGTTGGACGTACCTCACCGCGATCTTTTTGCTGTTGCTTAAGAGTAGCGTTTAGGTCTTTTAAAAGGCCACTGTTAAATTTTTCACCATAGTAATTGCTACCATCAATCTTTTCGGCTTCTTTAAATTCACCGTCTGATAATAGTGCGCCACTACGCTTTTCTTTTTCTACTTGATATTCTTCTGTAGGCTCGTATGGGCTACGAACTACTAAATTCTGTCTATTAAAATGTAGACCTGCTACTAGATATTCTGATAATTCGTTTGATGTTGTTGGGTAGTCTAATGTAACTTCGTATATAGAGACTTCACAGTTCTTGACTTGCGGGAAGTCTAGTGGAAGGGATTGTATTGGTGTCTTTCCAACTTTCTTGAACCCAGCCATGCTGAAACGCTCTAACATTGTCTTCATTTGCCCTTCGTGCTCTGAAGTTACATCACCCGCTACTTTGATTTTAAAAGTATAGGTTTTCTTGTTCTCAGTAAGGTATTCTGTAAAGGTTTTCATACGATTATTTATCCATATTTTTAAGTTTTTCTAACAAACTATTGCGGTCTGATATAAGATACCCCTGTGCTTCTACTGTACTATTATCAGCATCTCCGTTCTTCTTATCAAGTCCGTACTTCTTAATTTGTAGCTCAACCATCTTTAATTTTTTGTCAATTTTGGCTGATTTAGCGTTGATTGCGGCATTTAACATGTTGCCTGCTACTTCAAACATACGTGAACTATAGCGAGGTTCAACTTGCATTCCCAAGTCCATAATGTCGTCATATGCTTGTTCTGCCTTGGCAGCGAGTCCATCTAATTCGGCATCACTAATATCGCCAAGTCCTTTAACTCTAGGAAGGGCAGAGCTGATTTTATCAAATTCTTCAAGTTTTTCTTGTAAATTTAGGGTCGGTGTAGGTACAGTTTCCGCAGGAACAACTTTTTCTACTTTTTCTTCGGGTAGGTTAAAAACCTCTTCAAGTTTCTTTGTCATAGTATATTACTTATTTTATTTTGTACCAGATTGAAAAATATCGTTCTCGTTAATGATGCGAAATTTACAGTTATTTTGTGCAGCCCACGCATTAGCCATCTTCCATTTTACCATATTGCGTACATACTGTGCTTGGTTGTACGGATTCTTCCCTACCTTCTCAATTAGGGTTTGATTGGCTGGTTTGATTTCAATTAGCTCGGCATGCTTCTTCTGATTCTTGTCAACGTAGACCATAAAAAAATCAGGTACATATATTGTATGCTTACCTGTTAACGGATCTCTATAGGGAATTTTTATACTTTCGCTAGCCCACTGCTGTATAGAAGGGTTGTTATCACAAAATCTCATAAAGGCCAATTCCCAGCTTGATCTGTAATATGGAGTTCCGATCCCTATATATTTTTCAGGGTTCTGTACTTTATATTGACCTTTGGCAAACTTAAAACTCATGCTAAAATGTTACGTTTGATATCTTCTACTGGACTTGTACTTTGTACAACTCCTAATGTGCTTGTCTTAAATCTATTGTAATTTAAAATCTCTGCTACCATGCCACTTAGGGTTGCGGTATCTGTGCCTTTCAACGTTCTTAAAATTTCATAAGCATCGTAGCCATCTGTCTTAGCCTGTTTTAAAATTGTAATAGCAATAAATTCAGAACTGGGATTTTTAAAATTCCTGCTTTCTAAGAATCCAACCATGGCTGTTAGTACAGCATTGTTTAATTCTGTAGGTTTACTGTTAACACCGTCAAACACCTTTAATGTTTGATCACTGCTCGATGCTGTTTTTTCACTTGGTAAATTACTATACATTATGCCCATCCATCTGTTGGCCAATTTTCATCATTCCATGCCACTTGCCCGTAATCTTCTTCTTCATCGGGATTATTAATACTAAGTTCGTTGTCGGGATTAACTGCTTTCTCTCCCTGGTCTTGGTCAACTGCATCCTGATCAGATTTTCCGTCTTCTCCTAGATTTGCTTCACTAGTGGCTGCGTCATTTGCTTCTTGAATTGCTGTAGTCAATGTTTCTAAATTAGAATTTATCAATTCTATTTTATTTGATAGTAAATCTGGATCTGTATATCCTTCCGCTTTTAATTCGTCGTACAATGAATTTAATAAATCATCGTTGCCGTCTTGCTGTGCCTGAGCAATTTGATCAGCATATTGATCCTTTAGTCCTTGATTACGTAACACCGCATCAGTAGTTTCACTTAATAAATCTTGTTGAATTTGCTGAAGTGTTTCTAAGTCTGCTACATTATCTGGTAGTGGATCTGGCAATTCGGCATCTGTTAAATCTGGAGGATTGCTGGCATTTGCTAAAAAGCTATCCGTACCATTGCCTGCGGCGCTAGTAGATGCAGCGGCAATCGATCTAGTGCCAGCGGCTGTTGCTACCTTGGCGGCCTTTGCCGTTGTCTTGCCATCTATTGTTGCGTTGTTGCCTTTAAATAATTTAATACCAGCGCCAGCAAGGCCTGCGCCCGCTGCCGCAAGTCCACCTAAGTTTCTTCCATTGCCTAACAAGCCGAATAGCTCTCCACTAACTCCGGCACCTGAAACATTTTTTGTATTCTTTAATAAGTTTCCAGTCTTTAATGCTGTACCTAGTATACTCAATGGACTAGCATTGCCGTTAGCAATATTACTAAAGTCTCCAAAAACTTCACTTGCTCCGTCAATGATACCACCGGGGCCAAATAAACTATTATTACCACCTCCAGCAATGCTTAACGGACTAGGTGTTAAGTCGTAATGGAAAGTGGCAAAGCCGCTTGGATTATCTTTTTTAACATACCCTTCACCGTACATTACTGACTCGTATCCAATAGTTGCTTTGTTTTCAAGGACCTTTGCTCCGTTACTTTGATCTAGTCTATCATGATCCCATTGTAGAATCATTGGATTGACTAAAATAAAACTTGTAAAACGTTTGCGGTTTAACTGATATATACAGATGCTATCAAAGAATGGTTCTACTGCCCCGTTGTTTAATCCGTAGTTTGTAGGACCAAATATACTAGAATTAGATTTGTATTTTGTATCTTTGTATGCGGCAGGTAAACTACCTACCTGAAAACTATTACCATTTCCGTAATTACTATCAGCAAAATAATACTTGTAATAATATGTCCATAACCTGTGTGTTACGTTGCTCATATCATCGTGAAAAATCATATTAACTGGATTATAAGTCATAGATTTTTGAATGTAAGTTTTTCTGTTATACTGGTTTAACACTTCGTTTTGAATTGCAAATTTAGGAAGATCTGTTGCCTTGACTAACATTCCAATTTCAGGTTGACGTCTAACTTTCCAGTCGTCTAATGTGTTTGCCACACCTTTTAATAAGTCTAATAGTCCGCCAGTCGGTCCAGTAGTTGAACCAGCATTGCTATTATTGCCTAACGCAGATTGATTAATGTTAAACACAACATAATAAATCCATCCATTTTTTGGTGCTAGGGCAAATGTATCATCTACATATAAACGAGTTGCGTGGGCAAATGAACCAAGTTGCCCTTTCGGGTTACCTGCCCCATTGATCATTTGACCTAAGAAATTATTAAACGGATTTGACATATGAATATTTATCCGTAAAAAAAGACCTGGATTTTTGGTCCAGGTCTTCCATGTCTTGCCGACTATTAACCAGTGATCATTGTACCTAGTGTGCGGCCAACTGCTTGACCAACACCTAGTGGCTGACCACTAGCACCAATTTGAATAGCATTATCGAACTTGATTGTCATAGCAATCTGTACGGGTTCGCTAGTCTTATAATCTAAACCTTGGTAGTCTACGTCACTTAAGAAACATCCGTCAACTTCCCATGTTTCTAAAACTTGTGCTTCATTAGCTCCGTTACCACCATCTAACATTTCGATTACAGTAGTAAACTTATAATCGATACCACTAGCAGCCGCTGCCTGTTCATAAAAGTCAAACTGCTTTTGTAATTGCTCTCCAACTAATTTGCTAGATGCGCCTGTGACGTCATCACGAATTGTTAGGGTCATGTCGCCCCAAGAGTGCTTACCTGCTAATTTTACACGACTATTGTAAACATCGATAACAATGTCATCGAATGTTACTTTAGGGCGTGTTACATCAACTACTTGCTTGGTAAGTTCAGTAGTTGGTTTGCTTACACCAAAATTTTGAAGTGTCACTCTGAAGCGATACTTTAGTTTTGGCATCAGCAAGCCTTGTACACTTGCTGATTGGCCTGCACCTAACGGTACTGTGAATCTGCTTAAACTTGCGATTGCCATATTGTTTGCTCCTGTCCTTTATATTTATATTAAACGCCGGCCTTAATTTCGCCAGTGTTTTTGAGACGTAAAGGAATGTAGATAAACTCTACTGCCTTAACTGGCTCAATCGCTACGTCTAACCATAGTTCACTACGATCAATTCTGCTTGGAGTGTTGTTAGATTCATCGCAAACTACGATGAAGTCATACAATGCTCGTTGACCTACTAGTTCTAGTAATAGGCTTTCTGCGGCACGTTTGATCTCGTTACGTGTAATTTTATCATTTGGCTCAAACAAGTATGGCTTGGCCAAGATGCCCATTTGCCTACGTAGGAATGCTACTAGACGAGCAACGTTGATACGATCCAAGCTACTTGCGTTCTTAGCACGAGTGTATTGACCCATGTTAACAACACCAACACCTGTTAGTGTAGCAATTGGGTTAATCTTAACACTTGCTAAAACACTACGTAGGCTTTCTGGTAAAGCTGTTGTACGGAACTCGTTGTTAGCGTCTAAGTAACCTACGCTACTTGCGTTATCAACACCGCCTCGGCGTGTACCCGCTGGAGCAAACCATTGATAACTCTTCTGGTCGCTTGTAGCAATAGTACGTAACATCATGTGACTTGGTGGAACAACAATAAAGTTTCCTGTATTGTCTGTTGTGTAACCACTTGGGTAGAACATGGCCATGTACTCGTCATAACTTGTTCCGCCAACATCACCGTTGTCAAACGCACCGTTTACGTTAAAGCCCCACTCACTTAATGCTGTGCCAGTTGGTGCTAAACGGAATGGTGTGTCGCCAACAACAAATGCTGTTTGTCCACGATCTGCGTTTAGTGCAATTTCATTTTGGATGGCTTCTGGATAACCAGGAGTAGACATTAAGTTAAACACTAGAGTATCTGTGTCACGGATTGCTGAACTTGTATCAATTAGGGCTTTTAGGCCTGCTACTACAAATCCGCGCTGTGCGTGACGACCAAATTTACCAGAACCGTTTTCATTGTTAGGTGTTACACTAACCCAACGATCTGCGTTGTATAATGTTGCGCCGCCTGAACCGTCCATGTTTTCGTTTTGATAACGAATGTTTTTACCGTCGTTAGCATCAACGTTGATATAGTTCTTAACAAACTTCTTAACGTTAAACCCACTACGGCGTAAGTTCCATAGATGTGTACCTTTTGGATACAATGCTGGATCTGGAGCATCTGGGTCTACGTAGTTGCTTGATAACAATGTCTTAATTGATGAAGCATCTGTAGCGTAACCAGTATTTGCCCAACGAGCATTAGCAAACACCCATGCGTTTGGACTTGTCTGATCGCTCGGATCTTGTTTGATCCACTTTAATGTTGTACCGTTCCAAACATAAATGTTCTGACCGTACTCTTCTAAAGAAGCTGTGCTGATCCAAATATCACCGTTAACTAAGTCAGTACCATCGCTGTGACCACCGTTTAACTTAGGAGCAACTGATGCTACAATCGGACCGTTAATGTCTGTGCCTGGGAAAGCGTTTTTATAACCAACCCACTTAGAGCCATCGTGATACATAATATCAACTTGGTCAACTACTGAGCTGTACCATAATTGTCCGTCTACTGGATCTGTAAATGGTGCTGTTTGTTTTGCTTCAAATACTAATGGCTTCCAATTAGAAGCATGGAAGTCAAACTCATCTGCATCGTAGTCGCCTTTATAGTATAGGTTCTTTGTACCTGTTTCTACACCAGACTCTGAACGTGCCCAAGCAACAAATCCCATATCTGCTAAGGGAGTACGAACATTATCAGTTAAACGAATCTCTCCGCCACCTGTGTGATTGATTGCCAATTGGAATGTTTCTGGATTATAACTTGCGCTCAATCCATATAACGCACTTTCGGCACCTGTGTTGTTTAATAACAATTGAGCAACAGTTTCTAAAGTGTCGCCTGGTTCAACTTCAATGTTTACAACGGCTCCAAATACGCCCTGACTACTAACTTTAATATCAAAGCTAGAAGTTGATGTAAATGTCAATGCGGACGTTCTACTTGGAGTCATAACGGTTGTAAAACCAGTTGCGTTACGACGATACATCTTGAAACTTACTAGTGCCGGAGAACTAGGAGCGCCTGTACCATGATCGTAATTTTGTTCAACGTATATCTGTCCTGCTGGAATTGCCTTGCCGTCACCAACTGGATCAATACCGTAGATTGCCGCTTCCGGGCTAGCATAGATCGGAGCCTTGCTTGTGACCCATGACTTTGTAGTTGCGTTGTATGATTTAACTATCCAATCAGCGCCTTTGTTAGGGCTTGTTGTCTTAACGTAAACAGAACCACTTGGGTTTGTACTAAAATCTGGATACTGTGTATGCGGACCTTGGAATAAACTTACTGCTCCGTATGTACCCACTGTTAGTCCTAAAGTAGTTAATAAAGTAGCTGTTGAACCAACCTTAATCTCAATGCGGCCATCACGAGCATCAGTATCCGCTGTACTAATAGAAACTGTAGGAATAGAAGTATATCCGCTACCGTCGTCAGTTACAGCAATACCAGTAATTCCGCCACTAACAATAGTAACGGCGCCTAAGTGAGCGTTTCCGCCAATACTAACTGTAGGAGGAGTATTACCATCGTATTCAAAACCAGGTGCTGTTATATTAATCATTTCTACCTTAAATCTTAAAGATAGTGCAGCATTTGTTCCTGTTCCTGTGTTGACTGTTGTAAGTGCGTTCGAAACAGAAGGAATAGTATTAGTATATTCTCCGCGATCAGCAAATGAGAACCCAGTAATAGAACCGCTAGCATTAACACCAGATACTGTAAGTGATGCAGCAGTGCCGTTTCCACCCAGTACCGTTAAAACGTTGCCTACAGCATAATTTGTACCAGTATTAACAAATGTTGCGGTATCAACAGTCATTACGGCAATAGCTGTCGCGCCACTTGCTCCGTTGCTTGATGCGGTTTGGTCAGCATATAGTTCTAGAACATTACTGGTTCCTACACGAGCATTAACACCTTTTGTACGCATTGTTGCATTAATACTAGATGCCATTGCAATTATGTCAGTACCGCTCAGTGTAATTTCTTGTCCGTTGATTAGCATTGTTGCGCCATTTGGCAATGTACCTGCTGCAACAGACTTTGTTCCCTTAACTACTGGGAAGCTTGTTTGCCATGCTGTTGCGTTAAACGAACTACCAGAGCTAAATCCAGTTTCTGTATTTGACCCAACTTCAACCCAATTGCCGTCTTTGTTTTTGTACCATAGTGTAATCATGTTAGCACTTGTTGCGACAATTGCGTAAGTTCCTGCTACACCAAATGCTTGTTTTGGCATATCACCGTCAAGCAATGCAGCTTTAGTTGTGTTATCAATAACTGCTGGAATTTTGTTAACAAATTGACTTGTTGTTGCGTTCCATTCAAAAATACCCCATGAAGTATTTGAAGTTGTATCTAACCAAAATGTTCCATCAGCGGCTTCGCCAACTGGAACACCGGATGTTGGTAATAGTGATCCTAAATCAACATCAGCGCGGGTAATATAAGCACGTGAACTTACGCCCAGTAAACTATATGCGGCTTGTAGGCCGTATTCGTTTAATTCTCCGCCGTTAATCGGATTGCCGCCAGCGTCTGTATAGAACAATGGTGTGCCGAATGTATCTGTTAAATCTCTTTGACTTGTAATCAAATATACTCGTCCAGCATTTTCTTTTATTGTACCAACTGCGGTGCCTGTGCCGCTGGCATTTTGTTTGTCTTCTGCTGAAGCGACGATAATTAGTGGAACAGTACCTGGTGCGGCTGGAGTGTAAAAACTCTCGTCGATAACAGTTACTTGTACGCCTGGTGAACTTAGTGCCATTTGTTAATCTCCCATAAATGGTTTTTCTTTAACATATTTAGTGACTTTGGACAAAAAGCCCCTGGTTAAATACTACCGAAAAGGGAACAAAAAGGGCGGGTATGAGAGAACTATGTAAAACTTGTGGTCAACGACCAGTTGCTATTAATTATATAAAAGAAGGTAGAACATACTACAGGTCAAAGTGCGACCATTGTTCTAAAGGACGTGACACGGGTATACCAAAATGGTATTTAGACGGATATCGACAAAAAGATCAATGCGAGAAATGCGGATTTAAAAGTAAGCACAAGGAACAGTTTAATGTGTTTCACGTTGACGGAACCTTGACTAATTCCCGTCCTAACAATTTAAAAACTATTTGTGCTAACTGTCAGCGAACACTACACCAGACAGGCGTTAAATGGCGACAAGGGGATCTGACACCTGATTTTTAATAGCGTCATATAACGAATCAATAGTCCCGTCGTTTAAAATAGTAATATCGATATTCCCGCCAACCCATGCTGTTTCGCTAGCATGGATTCCTAGCTTTTCGAGACGATTTCGTCCAGTTGCCCAACCTACGTTACCGTCTGGTCCTTTATTATAATCTAATGCGTATTGGTACCACTCGGGTTCAGGGCCTCGCTTAACACGGATTACTTTGCCACCTGCGTTGTGGATGGCTTTAATTTCATTAGGAAAGCGTACATCGCTAATAACAATATCATCTTTGGTTTTACGCATCTTATTTTCAAGTGATGCTATCCAAATATCATCATGGAAACCATTACGGCAAACTTCAGTTCCCCAATACTGTAGCACCCATCTAGGTGTAAGTTTTGGCTTGCCTAATCTGTCTGCCCACCACGTATCAACTTCTTCGCGCCAGGCACGAGCCTCTGCTGTACGGCCCTCTAGGAGCACTCTGTCCCAACCAAATACGGCTGCGACTGCGTCTTTCAGTGTGTTAGCAAAGCTATCTCGACGGAATCCGTGAAAATTAACTAGATAATCTGCGGCAGTATCTTTGCCACTACCAATAAAGCCCACGAATCCAATAATCATAGCATCCCCCAAGTGATGTATTAATTATATTACGGGCTGATTACAATGTCAATAAGTGATTTAACCAATTACAAAACTCAACGGAGTTGATCCGTCTTTGTAATTGATAAGGTCCATTTCTAATGCTTCAATTTCGGCTTTGCCTTCTGCTTTTAGAGCAGTACCGTTTAGATTTGTACCGCCTTGTGGACTGGCAATAGTGGCAAACTTTTCACGAGCTTCGCCTAGCATAATTTTACAATTTGCTAATGCGTAGTCTTTAATCCATACGCCTGCGTAGTTATCTTGAAACAATACAAAATCTGGTCTGTGATTGTACATCCATAACAATACACTTTCGTCGCCTTGAGGACGTTGACTAATACGCAACTTCTTTGTAGTTGAATTCCAGTCAAAGTTAATGTAACTACCAAACATTTTACCAACCATCTTCTGATAACCAGCAAACATAAAGTATGTTGCTAACCCGCCCATGTTACTAGATGCTAGCAAATAGGTATTTGTATAAGCCAAGTTAAACGGTTCAAACAAACTTCCACCGTCGCCACCTCCTGATCTAGAACCAACAGAGCGTCTAAACACTTGTCGAACTTCCATTACTTCTGGTCCCAGTGTATATTCGTTCTGATTTTGCTTTAGGGTTAAAAATCCGTAGCTTTCTTCTGTGCTGTTGGTCGCACGTTGACGGTATTTTAACAGGGCACGATTAATTGCGGTGTCGTAGTGTTTAGGGTCTAATTCAACATCAACCATTCCGTCGCCGAGAAAGGTCTTAATGTATTCTACCACTTGTTGTTTTTCGTTTTCAAGATCGCTCATGCTGTTATTTACCTATAAATATACTACTATGCCAAGACTATCCATGTACCGTCCTGAAAAGGGCAACGATTTCAAAATGCTCGATCGTGTAATCAACGAGCAATTTCAGGTGGGCGGGACTGATATTTTTATTCACAAATACCTAGGTCCTGTTAACCCCGAAGTAGGAACCGCAACTCCTGCGGTTCCCACAAATACTAACCCTATTCCAGAACTTGGTATCCAAGATCTAATATTTATGGAAAATAGGGATAGGCACTACGATGCCGACATTTATCAAATTCGTGGTATCTATACAATGCAAGATTTAGATTTTAACCTAATGCAGTTTGGGTTATTTTTACACGGTGATAGTGTTATGATCACATTTCATTTACGTGGATGTGTAGAAACTCTAGGGCGTAAGTTAATGAACGGCGATGTTTTAGAACTTCCCCACTTAAAAGATGAGTATGCTCTAGGTGACGAAATAGTTGCTCTAAAAAGATTCTATGTTGTAACCGATGTAATGCGACCTGCTTCTGGATATAGTCAAACTTGGTACCCACATTTGATTCGTGCTAAATGCGAGCCACTAGTTGACAGTCAAGAATTTAAAGAAATACTTGATGCTCCTGCCGGGGATGGAGCAAAAACACTACGCGATGTTCTTAGTGTATATCAAACTAGTTTAGAAATTAACAATGCTATTGTTGCTCAAGCAGAAGCAGATGCTCCTACAGCAGGGTATGATACTAGTAACTTGTTTGTATTGCCACTTAAAGATGATGGTACATTAGATATTCAGGATGCTAGTCGCACTGATGTTGATGCTAGTACAGAAAATCCTGCCACAGATGCCAGTGCTATTTTACAAAGTCCACAAAAAGATCTGTATGTTGGATACTTAACTGGTGACGGAATTCCTCCAAACGGGGCTCCATATAGTTTTGGAATAGAGTTTCCTACTACCGCAGTAAAAGGTCAATTCTTTTTACGTACAGATTTCTTTCCTAACAGACTGTTTAGATATAGCGGAGCACGTTGGTTCAAGTACGAAGACAATGTACGCATGACAATGACAAACTCATATGATGCTACTAAAGATAATTCGGACAAGACACAACCACAGAATAATACCGCTAATCGTCAGACTCTCAAAACAGGATTTATTAACAACAATAATACTGCTACGATTGCCGGCAAGGTTATACAAGAACGTCAAGCACTAAGTAAAGCACTAAAACCCAAGGCAGATAATTAATGGAACATTTTTATGATGGTCAGGTTAAGAGATATCTTAACCAATTTATGAGACTTATGAGCGGATTTGGCTACAAAGATGCCAAAGGAAACTTAGTTCAAGTACCAGTGCGGTATGGAGATATGACTAGGCAAGTTGCCAACGTCTTGAAAAAGAACAGTGAAAACATTGTAAACTCTGCTCCTTTTATTGCCTGCTATATTAAGGGTGTTGACTACGATAGATCACGTATACAAAATCCCTATCACATTGATAAAATGCAAATTAGAGAACGTGCTTTTGACGAACAAGGTAACGAGTACATAAATGAGCAGGGCGAAAATTATACTGTAGAGCGTATTATGCCTACTCCGTACACACTAACTTTTGCCGCAGATATATGGACAACAAACACTGATCAGAAACTACAGTTGTGGGAACAAATTGCTGTGTTGTTTAATCCGGCAATGGAGATTCAAACAACAAATAACTTTGTTGATTGGACTAGTTTAAGTTACGTAGAATTAACTGCCACCGTGTGGTCAAGTAGAAGTATACCGCAAGGAACTGAAAATGATATTGACATTGCCAACTTAACTTTTTCAACTCCTATTTGGATTACGCCACCGGCTAAAGTTAAAAAGATGGGTATCATTACTAAAATTATTACAAACATCTTTACAGAACCAGAGGGTACTGTGTTCAGTGATAATCTATCATTTGGAAATAAAGTAGCAACAGTTAACGTAACTCCAGGGAATCTCAGCATACTTGTATTAGGTAATACAGCAAAACTTATGAAGGAATCTGACACACTAGTTGGAAATGAATATGTTCAAGTTCCTGTTAAGACAGGTGTAGATATTAACTGGTTTACTTTATTAGATCTATATCCAGGAAAATTTAGATCGGGACTAAGTCAAATTAGATTTACAAAGCCGGATGGAAACGAAGTTGTTGGATACTTAACATTAAATCAAAATGACGACAGAGAAATGTTAATTAACTATGAAGGTGACACGTTACTTAATACTCCCATAGCAGACTTAACATCTACGTATAGTCGAGGAACAGTTAACGCAGTTATAAATCCTCAAACATATAATCCTGGCACACCCGACACGGACACTCGTTATCTAATATTAGAAGACTTAGGCAACATTGACAATCAAGACGGCCCAGATGCTTGGAAGAATAGTGACAATACAAACTTCTTTGCCTATGCCAACGACATTATTCAGTGGGACGGCACCCACTGGAATGTTATTTTCAATTCTGCCGAACGCACAGATGCTGTGTATATAACTAATTCATATACAGGGATACAATACAAGTGGGACGGAGAAGCTTGGAGTAAGAGCTTTGAAGGCGTGTATGATCCGGGCAACTGGCGTTTGGTACTATGAAAATAATATGTAGTGGCGGTTTATTTCTAAGCAAAGAAACAAATAGATTTTTATTCTTACTGAGAAATCAGGGAAGAACTGCGGGTACGTGGGGACTTGTAGGCGGAAAACAAGAGCCCAATGACGCCACTGCTTATCAAGCACTTGAAAGAGAAATTCAAGAAGAAGTTGGTAAGACTCCGCCAATTAAAAAAGTAATTCCATTAGAACTATACACTAGTGAAGACCATAATTTTCAATTTAACACTTATGTATTGCTAGTTGATAAAGAATTTATTCCTACCCTTAACGAAGAACACGTAGGGTATGCCTGGTGCAATCATGAGAACTGGCCAAAACCTTTACACCAGGGTGTAAAACGTAGTTTGACCAGTAAAATTAATCGAACTAAGATTGAACTTATCTTAGAAATATTAGGTAGGGCTAGCTGACTCTTCCCAAGGCTTCCTTAGTTCTAAAACTACAGGTTCTTTTTGTCTTTGAATCTGAGCATCAAGCATACGCTTATAATCATTTAAAGTTTCGCCTAGCGCAGACTCTACCATAATAGTAACTTGGTCTGCTGTTAGTTGTTCAAAAGTAACAAACTCATCAGTTGGCTCATCTAGTCCTACAGTTCCAAAAACTTGGGCGGCGTGTTCCTCTCCGTCTGTTGCGTTTAAAATAAACTCAACATTGAAGACTACTTTTTCACGCCCGTTAAGAGTAGAGTGTGCGTTAAATTTTAAAAAATCCCAGGTATATGTATTCATAATAATATTTATCTCCATTCAGGTCCTTCGTACCACCCTACTAAACTGTATCTTTTACCCTTTGTTACTGGTGTAACTTTATGGTATGTAATACTAGGAAATATTATAGCGGTGCCCTGTGTTCGTATATTTATAGATTTTGGGGGTAAGCCAACGTCCATAAATTCAAAATCCCCGCCCTCGTATTCATTAGGAGCACTTAATTGTACACTAATACTGAGCTTTCGATGAGGGCCAGGAAACGTTAAAAATGTATCTTTGTGTAGAGTGTATTCTCCCAAGTATGATTCGTCATACTCGGTAAACTGGAACGCATTACAGTAGTTGTAAGATACAAAAAAATGCTCGTTATTTGCTCGAGCAATAAGAGAATCGACTTTAGAAAATAAGTCTAGCCAGGGCTCTCTACGCCTAATCCAACGTAATTTACTTCTACGAGTTGTGTCGTCTACTTTAAACTCACCGTCTTTTCCTATAACAGGATCTTCAGAGGGTAATTTTAGTGCGTCATCAATAATCTGTTGACATTGTTCAGCACTAAAATACTCTTTAAAATAGCACCACTCTGATTTCATTACTCAGGAGTTTTATCGTCTGGGTCAACGTTTACTGCTACTGTTCCGGGAATATTTGCTTGAACATAACTATGTGTTTCGACATCAGGGTGTAAACTTGACTCAATTGACTGAACTGCTACTTTAGATTTGATCCAAGTAACAATTTGTTCTTCTGTTAAGTCGTCAAAACTAACAAAAGTCTCAGGGTTTAAATTGCTTACATCTAATTCGATTACACCGTATTGTTCTACAGTTTTTCCACTAGTTCCAGTTGCCGCGCATTTCCAGAAGCACTTGTGTACTACTTTTCTAAGATCGCCGACGGGAATTAACTCTACTTGAGCTACACTCCATTCATATGTTGTTGCCATAAAAGGTCTCCGCTAAACAACTATTTATTGTTCTGCGCCAGGTGCCATTGCACCGCCGCCTTGTGCTGGCTGTAGTTGCTCTTGGGCTTGTTTTGCCACTTTGTCAAATACCTGAAATACCTGCTCGTATGGTAACTTGCCTAAACCGGCTAATAGTGTGTTTAGTTCGTTAACGTCGACAGTAAGGGTAACTTTTTGAATAACTTGCATGTTGGATCTCCAATAATAATGTACGTTTATTTACGTGTGTATTATTCTGGCGGGGTCTTTCCTGGGCGATAATGCGCGGCCGGGATAGAAGTCGCTTTTGTACTCAACATTTGATCGTATCTTGCCATACCTGCTGCAACTTCTGCTTTGTGTAGAGGATTTTCTGCAGGATCAAGAGGAAGTTTAGTAGACGCACAAAATGCCACATGTTCAATATGATCAGTAAAAGTTAAATTTACTCCAATAACTTCCATACTTCTAAGGGAAGGATTTTTTCTTGTTTCATCTTCGTCTTGGTGAGCATAGATTAAATTGCCAGTAGTGTCAATGTGTTCTTCATGAATTTCTGCTACTTTTGCGTTTAGTTCTGCTACAATACTAATAACTTCTGGAGAAACACCTGTAAGTTCCAAGTAATCCATACTTGGAACAGGATGCTGATTAGCATGATGATATTTGTCCTCGTGACACATCACTAGTCTGCCAGTTATAAAAGTACCTGGTGTTAGATAAGAAGCAGTTAACGCAGAATTTAAATTAGTCTTAATTACTTCTGCTTCTGCTATCAGTTCACTTGTTGTCTTTGCCATTTAATTGTCCTTTCAAGTCTGTGATTTCTGCTTTCATAGCATCCATCTCTTCTTTCATTTCACTTATATGTAGCCTCAACTGGTTAACAGCCTGAACTAAAATGGGCGTAATCTTATTGTAGTTAATTGACAGATAATCTGGTTGATCTGGACTGTCAACTGGAAGGTCTGGGTCGTTACTTGCCCTGTTTACACCAACGGCATCAGGTAGTGCCGCCTGAACATCTTGTGCAATAAGACCAATTTCTTCTTTACCTGGAGTTAGATAATCGTATAGTACCGTTGCTTTTTCGTTCCAGTCAAATCGATAAGTAGTCATCTTACCTAGAATTTCTAAGGCTTCATATCCAATAGGACGTAGATTTTCTTTAAGTCTACCGTCTGACCATCCTGCCATAACGTGACCTGGACTATAGAAGTTACGTGATTCAGTATAGTACAACCAGTTGCCATACCCGTTACTATACATACCGCCAAAATAGTGGCCAGCTGTCATCCAAATATTAGATGTGTTATAGTTATAAACTCCATACCAGCCGTTAGTAGAACCTTCTAGTCTCCATGATCCGTATGTACCAGTCTGCGGATACCAGTGTGTTCCACCACCTGAACTAGGAGCATACAATCCCGTAGAGCCGTCGATCTGTAACCATGTGTGTACACGATAGTACGAAGTACCTTCTTGACTTAGAACAGGCGAGCCACTGTAGGTATAAATTTGTGCGGCGGCATACATTGTTCCGCCCATGTCCAACTGCCATCTATTAGCAGCCGCAGACCAGCCACCAATACGTACTACGTTATCAGCATCAAGACCAAAGTTAGTAGCATAGTATCCGCCTCTATGAAGACTCATTGAAGCTGTATAGTTACCTGTTGAATATGCCTGTAGAGCAAAACTGTTACCACTGCCATTATAGTATGTAGCAAAGGTAGAGTTAGCTTGGAAATAGTTATAACTTGTCCAGGTGTTGCTTGAGCCACGGATATCACCAATAAATCCAGGTCCGTTACTCAACTGGTTTAAGTTACTTAGGCTGTTCCACCCGCCTGACGTCCAAACTGGTCCTCCTGATGCATACAGGTATGCCGCACGTAATTCTTTAGAGCCATTACCGCCTTGACCAATACGCACACCTTGTCCACGATAGTAAACAAGTTCTAATGGGTCGCCGTCATATCCAGAATCTACTGTGTCAAAGAACGCAGAGTTGCCGTTGTAAGCAACACCAAGACCGTAGTTACCATCACTAATGCGTCTTAAGGATGTGTATGTTCCGTTGTCAACTAAGAAGCCAGAACCGTTGCTCAACTGGCTTACGCTGGTCAAGTTACTAGAGTCCCAGCTTGTAGCCTGTGTACCTCCACCGTAGTTGTTCTTGTAGATGTACATTGTACCACCTGACCAGAAGAACTGCCATCCGTAACTTGGATTATGGAATCCAGTGTGGTTACTTGTTGGTAGAATCATCAAGTCAACTTGGCCGTTGCTTGCGTCAAATGATAGGCCACCCCAACCGTTACGTGTTCCTGCTATTCTCCAAGAACCATATGATGCGTTATTTGGATAAAAGTGAGCACCATTCAACGAGCTGTATAGTCCATGATAGCCAGTTGTTTGTAACCATGTGTCTAACTGATAATACGAATTACCAAACTTTCCTAAGAATCCTGGACCGTTAGTTAACTGTGATAGATTAGATAAGTTGCCGCTTGACCATAATAGATTGGAATATCGTCCTGTTCCATCCCATTGGGTTTCACTGTCTCGGGCGCTTCTATACCACATGTTATCGTTATACTGGAAATATAACTGAACAGCTGGAGTCGAGCCACCAATACCTGCTAAGTGTAACAATGCAGCAGAGTATCCTGTTTCGCCTACGGTATACCAGCCGCTTGTTAAAGCACCTTCAGTTTGACTACCGCCAGTGATAGAACCTTTGTAAACAAAAGAACTTCCACTTGTAATATATCCAGGGCCGTTAGTCAACTGTGATAAGTTGGTTAGGTTACCGCTATCCCAAACAGTATATGCGCCACCACGAGCATAAACAGGGCCACCACGATAGTAGTTTAGATAAATTGGATATCCACTACCTAAACTTTCAAGATGTAAGTTACCGTTAGTAGTGGCAATCTGTGCGTAAGAGCCGTCAATGCCGTTACCGCCAATTTGTAAGTATTGTGTCCAACTTGAGTTAGGTCCGTATAGTGTTCTGTTATTTCCTTGAACACGCATTTGACCGTTTACATCAAGGTAATAACTCGGAGTTAATGTATTGATACCAACATAGCCGTTAATAGGATCAATACACATACGTTCAACTGGCAAGTCGTTACCTGTACCACTTGTACCTGTACCGGGTTTTGTAGCAAATACTAAGTAGTCACGTTCAGAACCTGGAGTATCATATAATCTAGTACCAATCCATGCCTGAGGAGCGGCATTATAACTTGTGCTATCAGCATTTAATGTTCCACCGGCATAGTTTAACAAGTGGTTAAACGCAATACCACCGTAATAACTGTTGGCCGTTGTTATACGACTTGTTGCCGGTCCTACCTGAGCAGAATATGTTGTTGCATTGATTACACTAGCGCCAGTTCCACTTGAGTGTAACATGTGACTTCCGCCACGGAAATCTAACGGGCTTGTATAGTATGCTGAAACATAACCAGGTCCGTTAGTAAACTGACTCAAGTTAGTTAAGTTTTGACTATCATAGTTTGTACGAATTGGTAAGTCAATATAGTTACCAGACGGAGTAACTACAGTACAATAGTTTGTCCAGGTGCCGCCGCCTACTACCAATTCATAGAAAGATGTTGCTCCTAAAAATGCGCCAAAATAAGCGTATACATCGTAAGTACTTTGATCAACTTGTACTACACGGATAATGCTTGGAGCTGTAGAAGCTTCACCAAATCTTTCAGCAAAACCGTCAGCATAGTATGTTCCTGCGCCACTCGATCCAGCTTGTGCCGAACTTCCGTTACTTGTTTTAAAGTATACTTCCGTCATTTGATCTTGACCGGTGCTAGCATTGTATCCTGACATTGCCGTGATCATCATACGGAAGGCATAACCGCCTTGACCTGTGGCCCAACGACCTAAATAGATCCACTGTGCCGAGCCTGCGTTTTGTCCAATTGTATATTTTAACGCAACACTAGAACTACCAGAGCCGCCACCACCTGTAATAAATCCAGGTCCGTTAGTTAACTGTGATAAGTTAGTTAAGTTACCAGCGTTCCAATCTACATAATAAGCACCATTATAGAAGTATGGTTGACTTCCGGTCGAACTCCAACGGTAACCAGTGTTGGTTCTATCGTTCCATAAGTATGCGTCAGTTGTTGTAAACTGTAGGTATCCGTTATTAGTGCCGCTAGTCTTCATTCTGATATAAGGACTAGTTTGTGTACTGTCTATGATTACAGAATCAGCAACACTTGTATTAAGCGTTAATCTACCAGCAGTATCAAGACCTACTCCCAATGAAGCAGAATCGCCGTTTGGACGTAGAGCAACAGTTGTACCACCAATCCTAACTGGTTGATATGCGCTTGCTCCACGATCATAACCTAATATATACGCAATGCCTCCGCTATATCCGACTTCTAACGCCGGGCCTGTATCCTGTGAACCATTGTACCAACCAGTAGCTCGCATCATACCCGCAGAACTTACGTCTTGCGCTGAACCCAAACTTGTACTTGTTCTAGCATTACCGGTAACGTCAAGTGTATATACCGGAGTTGTTAAGCCACCGACACGCATTTTGCCGCCACCACCTGCGGCATACACTGATCCAGCAACGTATGCCTGTAGTAATACAGAACCACCTGCGGTAGCACTGTCAATTGCTATATCTCCCTGACCATAACCTTTAATGTTAGCAGTTCCAGATGCTCTATCTAGATATAACAAATCACTACGATGATCAGTTAAGTCAATAACGGTACCTGAGCAGATTTGCCAAGTTAGAGGGGCCCCGCCCGACGGAATAGGACTTCCTGATACTGAGAAAAAGTGTGTACTACTAAATGTTCCACTATCACCGCAGATTACAACGTAAACATATTCTTCCCATTTACCTGTTCCAACGTTATTTGTTGCCCAGTAGCTTTGTCCGTTTGTACCAATCGAGTTACTGTGATAGTTAAGTGTATAACCAGTTGCTAGTTTTGCCTTAAATGTTGCCACAAGAATTGCATTAGCACGAGTGCTAGTACCAAAATAGAATCCACCATAGTTAGGACTTTGTCCACTGCCTGTATGTTGAACCTGTAGTACATATCCACTTGTAGTTGGCGTTCCGGCAGGACTAGCAATTCTAGTTACTGTTGTTTGTCCTGTTGCGTTGTTGTCATACACAGCAACACTATTAACACCACTAAAGAAATTCTCGTCCTGGAATATCTTTTTACCTTGCGTGGCAATAGAAGTAAAACTAATTGTTGGAGCACCCGACAACGAAGTATCTGCTTGATTCCAATTAAATTTACTGTTAAACTTTAGGCCACCACCAATGTTAAGATTGGATCCATCAAATGTTAAGTTAGCACTACCAGCAACGTTGTTGCCACTGTCTCGATATAAAACTTGGTTAGCACTACCAGTCGATAATCCAACACCAGACGCACCTGCGGCGCCTGTTGCGCCTGCTGGCCCTGTTGCACCCGTTGCGCCAGTAGCACCTTGTGGGCCTGTGGCCCCT